>Ga0206829_10074_pt1 | contig 37574 bp, 28 predicted proteins | sample Alteio_BWOrgCont_75_FD_152862 | JGI IMG/M metagenome (GOLD analysis project Ga0206829, IMG submission 152862) | Enriched cells from forest soil in Barre Woods Harvard Forest LTER site, Petersham, Massachusetts, United States -... | ecosystem: Environmental > Terrestrial > Soil > Temperate forest >... | reverse complement strand
GCACAGCAAGACAACATAGAAGGCTTGCACAAACGCCTGCTCAAAGAAGAAGTGGATGCCGAAGATATTGCCCAGAATGTAGCCAAAGCAACCGGCATACCGGTTCAGCGCATGCTACAGGGCGAACGCGAAAAGCTGCTGCACCTGGAAGACGAATTACACAAACGTGTGGTAGGACAGGATGAAGCTATAGAAGCCGTATCTGACGCTATACGCCGTGGCCGTGCCGGGTTGCAGGATCCACGTAAACCTATAGGTTCCTTCATATTCCTGGGTACAACCGGGGTAGGTAAAACCGAGCTGGCAAAGGCGCTTGCAGAGATATTGTTCGATGACGAAAGCATGATGACCCGCATAGACATGAGTGAGTACCAGGAAAAGCACAGTGTAAGCAGGCTGGTAGGTGCCCCTCCGGGATATGTGGGTTACGATGAAGGTGGCCAGCTTACAGAGGCTGTACGCCGAAAACCATATTCTGTTGTGCTGCTCGATGAAATAGAAAAAGCACACCCTGATGTATTCAACATCATGCTGCAGGTATTGGATGATGGACGGCTTACCGATAACAAGGGCCGTGTGGTAAACTTTAAGAATACCATTATCATCATGACCAGCAACATGGGTAGCCAGGTGATACAGGACAACTTTGCAGACCTGCAAGGCAAGGACATAGATACTGTGGTTGAAAATACTAAAACCCAGGTGCTCGACTTGCTCAGGCAAATACTGCGCCCAGAGTTCCTGAACAGGATCGATGATATCATCATGTTCCACCCGCTCATGCGCAAGGAAATTAAGGGCATCATCCGCATACAACTGGAAAACCTGCAAAAGCAATTGGCCCAGCAGAACATCAACCTCCAGTTCACAGACTATGCACTCGACTACCTGGTTGACCGTGGTTTCGATCCACAATATGGTGCCCGTCCGCTGAAAAGGGTGATACAAAAAGATATCATCAACATGCTCAGCAAAAAGATCATCGGTGGCGAACTGGATAAAACCAAACCAGTACTGATAGATGTTTTTGACGGTGTGGTAGTGATGCGCAACGAAGCCCCAATAACAGAAGGCTCAGCTCAATAATAACAATGCGCCCACACCTAATACCAATTGGGCAACGAGCTGAATACGATTTTCAAATCCTATAACCCTGGCTTTTAAGCCAGGGTTATAGGCATCGAAGACTATTAGGCACATTCATACAATAAGGTAAAGTAAGGCACTAAGTTTTATGAGAAAAGCTGAACCCATATTCTGCCACCTTTTTTGCAGCGATCCTTCATCGCATGCAAAAACCAATGGCCCATAATCAGGGAACCAATACGGAACACGCAGCAGAGCTAACCCCTATGCCCGCGGAGCGATTGGCAAAGGGGCGGCCTTTTCTTTGCTTCGTTTCTTTTGGCCGACCAAAAGAAATGAAGGTTCTCGCAAAGACGAAACATAATGTAGATGTCGATTGGGGAATAAAATGTCAAACGTTTCAATCAACGTAAAAACAGAAATGCCAGCCTGTGCTACAGGCTGGCATTTCATTCCTTTTAGTAAGTCTCTTATTCTTTCACCAGTTTTTCAACCTTCAGCAACACATTGTCCGCGTTATAAATACGCACCAGGTACATACCTGTAGCCAGGTTGCCGATATCTATAGTCTTAACATGTGCAGATTGCAATACGGTACGGCCGTCAATAGTAGTGATCACTGTGCTCACATCTACTGCCGATTTAATGTTGATAACTGTAGTAGCAGGATTAGGATACATACTTACCTGCGCAGCCTGTGCAGCAATATTTGCTACCCCTGTAGAAGGCAGTGTAACAGCATATGAAATAGAATAACGGGTACAGCCGGTAGTGTCAGATGCTCCTAAATAGTAAGTACCACTAACAGTGGGGGTAAAACAACTTGCTGTATCTCCTGTTATTACGCTCCCGTTCATATACCATTGGTAGTGGGTGTAAGCGGTAACAGAGCAGAAAGTACCATTGTTAACATCTAGCGTAGGCACTGGTATAATAATAGCAGTCAAATGAACAGGTGACGATGTACTGCTGCAACCATCAGTTCCTATAGCGCTTAAAGTATAATTACCAGAATCTGGTGCAGAATAAAAACTATTATTAGCGCCAATGATGTTTGCTTTATTCAGGTACCACTGATAGTTATATCCTGTCAACACCCCGTAGTTAGAAGTAAGGGAAACCGTGTTACCCCAGCAAAATGGATTAGCGCCATTTACTGTTACTACCGGTGTTGCCGGCGATGGATTAACTGTTACATTCACCGAAGCCGATGCAGTGCAACCACCTGTACCTACTACCAGCAATGAATATGTACCACCTGTTCTTGCTATGTAAGTTTGGTTACCTGCTATAAGGCCACCGTTCAGGTACCATTGAAATGCATTGTTTGTACCGGTAATAGCAGTCAGTATTACACTGTCACCTGAGCAAAAAGTAGTAGGTCTCGTAACGGTAATGTTAGCTATAGCTCCAACTGTCAAAGTAGCTGTAGAAGATGGTAATGGAGATTGGCAACCACCTGTTACTACTACACGGTAGTTATACCCATCCATCGCCGCGCTAACCGTATTGATGGTAAGTGTTGTTGTATTTACCCCAATATAAGCAGTGCTGTTGGCCAGGTTAGTAAACCCAGAACCTGAATCTACCTGCCATTGGTAAGTCAGTCCGTTACTATTAGGTGTAAATGAGATGGTAGCAGTATTACCAATGCACGCTGTAACACTTGCAGGCTGTACTCCTATCACTGACGGAGAAACAGGTATAGAAAATACGGCACTTACATTGGTAAGTTGTGTATTAGAGCAGGAGTCTTGCAGGCGATAATAAACAGATGTTGCTAAAGGTGGTGTTGTATAAGTAAGTGAGGTAGCGCCGGCAACATTGGTAAAGGTACCTGCTGTACCAGATGTTGAAACCTGCCATTGATAGTAGATGCCGTTTGCAAAATTCACGTTATCTACTGCGGTTAATGTTTGTGTTGCGTTATTGCATAAGTGGCCAGAAATGACTGCTGTGGTAATAGTAGGCACGCCGGGAGTACCATTGCATGGAGGTAATATGATATTGAGTGTATAATCTTCAGCTTCGCCATAATTAGCAGTGCCACATGCGCCTATATTCTGGAAATAACCTACCCGTGCCCTTAGCCTGGTATTACCGGCTGTAGCAGTTGCAGGTATCGCGATGCTTGAACTATAGGTAGTATCATGTGCTGAATTTGCAGTAAAAGCTATTTTACTCAGCAGCTCGCTGGCATCAAAAACATTGTTATGATTCAGGTCCACCCATACATACACGGTATCACCTGCATAAGAAGGGCCTATTGTAATAGAAAAGGGGTAACTGTTACCTGCCATCAACGTTGTTGAAATACTGGTAAAATTGGTATAGCCGGTATTGGTAGCGCCAGTGCAGAATACAGAAGAATTGTTGATAGTATTGAGGGTAAAATTATTTATCGTTTCATCGCAGTTAAGGGCTGCTGGCGTACAATATTGGGCACTAGCCTTATTATTCCCTATGCAGAATGACGCAATGGCAATGGCAACGGTAAAAAGTTTTTTCATTTGTAGCATGATTAAGTCGTAAGCATTTATACATACTATTTTGCCTGCCGTGAAACGCGGAAATGCACAAAATATGTATCAATATAACAATCCTAATAGCAATGATACAAATTAAAAACCTTATTCACAATAGCATTGTGTGCAATTATTCTTGCTTTTTATATCTTTTGTTATCCATATTGATTATTATCAATAAGAGAGGGTACAGATAAACTTAACACGTTCTCTTTTCTGAGCTAACACATGCCAATTACCATCATAGTCTATAGATGTTGGTAGCAGTCTATTACCTATGTGAGCTGTACGCACTTTCATACGCACATCAAAATCATAAAGCAGAGTATGGTACGATAGCGAGTAGTTTCTTGCCACAATCGAATAATCGCTTTTCCTAAACCAGGTAGTCAGCTCATTAAACACCACATCATCTGCCGCCTCTGGCTTCGGCGTCACTTTAAAAACATAACAGGCTTCCCCATCAAACTCCTCTGATGAAAGATGAAAATCATATTTCCCGGCCTCGTCAGCATCAAAAACAGATGCTTTATTCCCTATCAGCGGCACTCCCGTTATCTTCGTTCCGGGATTAAAAATCAGCTGCTTTAATCTGTATTTATTCTTTTCAATACTACCACTCCCCTGCGCTTCCATCGATCCGGCTACTACATCACTATTGTTACATACAGTGTCTTTTGTAAAGAACAGGTAGTCGTATAAGGCAGCAGTATAGTAAGTATAATCTCCATTCTTCTTATAAAAATCCCCGGTTGTATGGCGGTCAAAGGTTTGCATACTGCGACAAGTCTTAAAAACGTGCTGCACCGTTTTACTGCGCATAGAGGCAGTTATTTCATTATCACTCCCATACACTCGTATGTCATTTTGGGCAGTATAAGGCAATATTCGTATACTTTTAAATGCCTTATAAAAGGTGGTATCTGTTTGTATCTTTTTTATAAATCCCTGCACATCCCATCCACCGCGTGCAGCTCTTACCACAACCGTGTCCATGCTCACAGGGGTATTAAATATACTTGCCGTATCGTACCGTTGCGCTCGCACATAAGTTGCTGTCAGGCACAACAAAAACGACATGCACAGCTTATTCATTTTTAAAACGCGCATTTAATAAAGCTTCTGCCAGTATCATATCTTCAGGTGTGGTCACTTTCAGGTTGCTGCGCTCCCCGGCCACCAGGTATACTTCTTTACCATATGCCTCCGCAACGGTAGCCTCATCTGTAAATAAAGTTGAATATTCCTGGGCAAAAGCAGGCAAGATAATGCCGGACAAAAAGGTTTGGGGTGTCTGTATGATCCGCAGTTCCTCCCGCGATACTGGGTCGCTACCACTCTGCCGCACAATACGAATACTGTCCGTAACCGGAATAGCGGGGATAGCGCTCCCCTTTTCTAAAGCCTGCTCATAACATGCATATATAAGTTGCTTCGATACCATGGGGCGCACTCCATCATGTATGAAAACAATAGCCTCACCTTCTATTTTCTTCAACCCGTTTTGCACACTGTGATAGCGTGTTTCACCTCCATTTACAACCGTAATATTTGTTGAGCCGGGAAACAATTCAAGCAGCGAAGCCATATAATGTTCCTGGTCTTGAGGTAAAACAAGTACAATATTTATATCACTAAATGCATCCAGGAAAGCCGCTATGCTATAGTACAACACAGGTTTACCGTGCAGTAACAGAAATTGCTTGGGCACAGCGCTCCCCATTCGGGTACCGCTTCCACCTGCTACTATAACTACGTATTTCTTAATATCGTGCATCTTACCTTGCATTATAAACCACAACCATTAATGCACCTCATGCATTAGTTTCCTTACCAATGGAGATATAGCTATCAGCACAACACCTGCAATAAGTGCATAAATAGATAACTGTTTATACCCCTCGGTATATGACATTAATTTTTCCGTAAGGCCGGCTTTTTCGTTTACTGTTGCCATTCCTGCACCCAATATACCTGCCGCATACTGTCCATAAGCACTTGCCAGAAACCACATCCCCATCATTACTCCATGCATTGGCTTTGGTGCTAGTTTAGTCATTATGGACAATCCTATGGGGGATAAACACAACTCACCAAGTGTAATAACAAGGTAGGCCAAAGTAAATACATCAAGCGAAGTTTTACCACTAGCATCTGCAAAGAACCTGGTATAATAAAAGACATAGAATGCCAGGCTCAAAAACAAGAAACCCAATCCAAATTTCACAACCGTATTAGGTTCAGCCTTTCTTCGGTTAAGCCATAGCCATAGCAACCCAATAACAGGACTAAGTAATATCACAAATAATGAGTTAGAAGAATTATTGATCACATTGGGGTCGATATGCAATCCTATTACATTATCATTCAGGTTATGATCTGCAAACAAACTGAGCGAACCTCCTGCTTGTTCAAAAAAGGCCCAAAAGAAAATAGAAAATATTACAAATATCATCGCAGCCAGTAGCTTCTGGCGTTCAATTTTATTATACTTTAAGGTCTCATACACTATATAGGCCAGTGTAAGCGGCCCCACCGTGTACATAAACATGTCTGTATAATTAGAATTAGAAACTAGTAACAATATCAAAGGCAGTACAAGTAGCGAACCTGCATAAACCATCATATCATATGCTCTTATTTTGGCGTCAGAAACTTTCCCTAAAAGTGGTGACAACCCTATTGGTCCTAACGTGCGCTTAGTAAAAATAAAGATCAATAAGCTGATGGTCATCACAATTCCGGCCAGCGAAAATGCAATATTCCACGAATAATGTTTACCTAACCACACACATAATGCACCGCCAAATAGAGCACCGATATTTATTCCTGAATAGAAAAGGCCAAACCCGGCATCGCGCCTGGGGTCACCTGGCTTATAAAGACTACCCACCATCGTCGAAATATTGGGTTTAAAAAAGCCCGTCCCCACAATAGTAAAACTAATACCTATATAAAAGAATTTCACCGGTGAAGTAGCCAGTATAAAACTGCCAAGTATCATCAGGAAACCACCCCAGAATATAGATTTTCTGAAACCTAGTATCTTATCTGCAAATAAGCCGCCCACAAATGCAAGAGTATAAACAAAGGCCTGCGTAGCGCCATATTGCAGGTTAGCCGCCTTTTCTGATAATAGTAGCTTATCTACCATAAATATGGTAAGCATACCGCGCATACCATAAAAGGAAAACCGTTCCCACATCTCAGATAAAAAGAGATACCAAAGCTGCTTGGGATATTTACCTTTAAAATCCTGTATCTGGTCTAGTGTAATTGACTGGTCGGTAGCCATTAATAAAGCAATTAAGGCCCTAAATTAAAGGTATTTTACTTACTGGTGCAGATTTAGATGGCTACTATATATTCTTATGCAGAAATTCCGCAAGCTCCATTGGTTCTATGTTTTTCCTGATGATCACCCCATTTTGATCTAACAGGAAGTTAGCGGGTGTAAAATTTATAGATAGGCGATCTGCATTCTTACTATCTACATCCAAATACTGTGGCCAGTTGAGTTCTTTTTGTTTTATTATTTCTTTCCACAGTTCTATATCCGTTTTCGCATCTGTGGATATTCCTATTATCTCAAAACCCTTGTCCTTATAGGTATCATATATGTTTTTGAACATAGAAAATTGCGCTATACAGGGATTGCAATGACTAAACCAAAAATCAACAAGCGTGTATTTATTCTTTTTATCTGCTTGAGGTACTACAACAGGTATATCATGAGTGTCAGATAATTGAAGCTGGGGAAATGTACCACCAACTGAAGTACATTTTGCTGCCTGTATCTGTTGTGCAATTATTTTCCCGGTGTGCGTGTTCCTCAGTTCAGGCGCAAGCGCTGAGTACACAGTATCATAAACAGGCCTGTACCCAAAGTTCACATAAGAAACCAGCGCCCATAAGGCAATATAAGAGTCTGGGTAGCTCCTTGCATACTGTAGCAGTGTGCCTTTATTTCTTATTGCAGTAAAATACCGCCCCCTGTATTCATCCATGCTTTTGTTTGCAATATCAGGCGTTACCCTTAGAGAATCCCTGTTACAAGTCACCTTATTTAGCCCGGCATTAACAAAAAAGATTCCGGATAAATACCTCAACTGACCATATACCTTCAGGCCTAACAGGTATGCAGTAGGATAAGAAATAGAATCACTAAAGGAGAATTTACCTTTTACAACAGACGTCTCCATGTTAGCCTTAAACGGATAATATGGTTCATAAGGTACCACGGGCATCAACACCATAGTGCCCTCATTCACGTTTATTGTACCCTGCAGGGTAAACGTAACGGTTTCCTGTGCATAACTGCATTGCGACAACAATATACATACAACCAGAACAATCAGCTGTTTGTGCAATCCGGACAAATGAAATGACGACATATTCTACACAGCTTAGCTATGCTTTGTCACACAATTTATGATATTTATGATAAACGTTTCATGCCCCGATCATTCGTTGATGATCAAGACACACTACAGTGGCAATAATAATGGTATAAGCGCTATCAGCTGGGGACACTATGATCTATTTTCCCATGTTTTTCATTCAACCATACATTCTCAAAGTTCCATGCAACCTGCTCGTTGAATTCAAATTTACGCTCCGGACAGCCGTTTAGCGAACAAAGATGACATTGATAAGGCATACATCCATCTATATGGATGAAGAACTCAACTTTATCGCCAAAGTGTGATCGTATTAATGTTTCCAGTTCATGTATCTCCTTTTCTGCATCAGCCACAAGGTAATACCAGGGTATGGTCATATGTGTATCCACATGCATCACGTCTCCATACTGTATTACACGTAAGTTATGCAGATCCACCCATTGTGGCTTGCGATGGGCCTGCAAAAAGTCTATAACATCTTTTAGCAATTTCTCATCTGCCTCATCCATAATGCCTGCCAGCGATTTACGCAGCACTCTATAACCCGTAACTATAATGATCCCTGCAAATATCAATGCTACCACACTATCCAGCCACACCCACTTTGTCCATATAATAAGCAGTAAACCAGTCACTATTCCTATTGTAGCATAGGCATCCGACATAAGATGATTACCAGCGGCCTCTACAACTGCCGATTTATTCTTTTGCCCACTTTTTATAGCATACCTCCCCATCAGGTAATTAATAAATCCTGTCACACATACCAATGCAACACCTACGTCCAGCTTGTGCAATGGATGTGGTTGCATCAATTGGGATATGGCTGTATATATGATGAACAGCCCTGCTATACTGATAAGCGCACCTTCCACCGCTGCCGAAATATACTCGGCCTTTCCATGCCCATACGGGTGGTCGCGATCTCGGGGCTTAGCTGCCAGGATAACACTATACAGTCCCAGGAAACCTGTAATTACATTCACTATGCTTTCCAGCGCATCGGTAAGTATAGTAACAGAATGGGTGAGATAGTAAGCAAGTAACTTACCAAGGAATAAAATAACCGACAGAAAGGCTATTTTATACTGTATGCGTATAGTGATGTTCTCTTGTTTCAATATGAAGCGTAAATACGGTGCAATATATGTTTAGATGCCGTAAAAGGGTACATTAAATTATCAACACTTTACACTATCCGCCGCGCATAACTTGCAGTAAGAGCTGATAAGCCACCAACCAACGCCCCAATAAGCACTGTAACCACAATAAACCACGGATACCCCGGCAAGCCAAACACACCAGCCATACGTCCAGACAAAATGTGTGCATTGGCGTTATCTCTCCACAGTGCTATACATAGCCAGCTAAGCCCCACCCCTAGAAAGCCAGACAAGAAAGACTCCGACGGTTTTGTACGTGTAAAACCCATTACTATGAAGGAAACTACGGCTATCATCCACCATGCCCATATCCATTCTGCATATGCAGAAATAACGGCGATCAATAAAACATGTATCAGGAATCGCATCTTATTGTGGATTAAAATTGATTGTAAATTTCGCCTTATCACTACGCTGCTGGGCTGTATTAGTAAAGAACTGCAAACGATAATACTTGCCACTCACCCAATCATTCACAAAATCAGCATAGTACTTACTTCCCGGGTTGCCCGATTGCCCACCCGGATACACTGCATAAGCCTCTATTTCCTTACCCATCTGCACCACCATACGCCACGATGGCGCGTGATCACCTTTTGCTGCGTTCACCACATTCCCCCAACCTCCTATCTTTAATCCCGGCATGCTAAATGCCGGCAATTTTGTAAGGTGTTTAATACTTGTATTCTTAACCTTGTACCACTCAAGCCCAGTAGTGGTCTCCAGCTTCTTTAGGCTATCTATTGTTTTTTGATAGCTAACTTGTACTACCTGTTCAAACGTACCCATACCATTGTCCTTCCCACAATAGCTGCTTATTTGTCCAGTCTGTATCAATTGCATGGTCCGTTCTGGTAATGGCCAAAGGTTATCAGGCACCTTTTTAAAACGTTCTTCCCACAATCCGGCATATAGATAACTCCACCACACCTGGAAGATAGTTGCAGCTTTACTTTCTGCTTCCAATCTGTAGTTCCAGCTTTTTATCTCTGATGTGTACTTATCATTTATAGACGAAATATTTGACAGCATTATAGGCAACATATTTGCAGCCAATATAGAATAGGTATCGTTCTGCAACTTAAACATGTCCTCTACTGTGGCTTTATGCATAGTATCCAGTACCTGGTTGATGCGCCATGCCCTGAACTCATAGAATGTACCATTATAGTAATAAGGATAAGTACTGTCTGTTACCGATTGGTTAGCTGATGCAAGATATCCCTGCCCGGGGTTAAGCGCATGCGGATTTTCATGCATAGGTATCAGCTCTTTCCATAGGCCTGCACTGTCTGCGCCATTCATAATATATCTGCCTTGTTCTTTCCACTTATTTACAAACTGGCCTTGCCCCCATAGCGCAATATTACCTGCCTTATCTGCATAAGCCATGTTCTGCGCAGGACATTCAAAATGCATTATTGCATCCACAAATTCGGTATAGTTAGTTGCACGGTTCAGTAGGTAAACACTCAGCAACTCACTTGTAGCCCGGTGTGCCATCCAGCACATTGCCATTGGCTTTTGCAATCCTCCGGGGCCATGATAGGTTTCATCATACAGCATAGGCCCTTGTATAGTATAACGTACCGTATCCAGATAATCAGGCTTGCCTTTTATTTTGATCCGCTCTACCCGATTATCAAAACCAAGCTGCTTCCCAGCAAACCAATATTTGTCCTTTCCACCTTTTACCCTATGCACTTCGTAAAAATCCTTTACATCACGGTAATTGTTGGTAAAGCCCCAGGTAATACTATCGTTAAACCCTATGATAACTCCTGGCGCTCCTGGCAACGAGACCCCATACACATTCATTCCCGGGGCTTGTAGTTGCACTTCAAACCACAATGATGGCAGATTAATGCCTAGATGCGGATCGTTGCACAATATAGCTGCGCCACTTTGCGTACGGTTACCACTGAGCACCCAGTTGTTACTTCCTTTTCCTTCATCACGAGGTTGTGCAAAATCAGATGCTTTAAAATGACTCCACACACTATCATTTGGCTCTGGCAAAGCAGCTAAAGAAGGTGGCGCAAACGCTGTACCAGTCGGTATCACAGGTTTACTATCTTGTGTTTTTTCAGGATAAAGGGCTCTAAAGGTTGCAGCAGGTAGCATATCGCGCAGGTAAGTAAGCGGTATATCTTCGCTGTAACCCGTAAGGTCATCTGCCATATATTTCAGCAAAAGAGCGCTTTTCAGGTTGGTCCATGGCTCTGGGGTAAAGCCCATCAGTTTGTATTCTAATGGCAGTGTCCTGTATCTTAAAGTGGCTATATAACTATTAACGCCTTCGCTATATGCATCCAACATCAGTTTGGCTCGCGGGTCTGCTTCTATAGCTTTAAGCGAGTTTTCGGCTGCATATACCATGCCTTTCCTGCGTTGCAACCTGTCGTAGTTAAATCCTTTACTTCCTATTACTTCACTTACCCTGCCTGCGGCTGCCCTTGTTTCCATGTCCATTTGCCATAGCCTGAAGATGGCATGGATGTATCCTTCTGTATAATAAACATCATAATCATTAGTTGCATGGATATGGGGAACCATGCGATTATCTAACCACACTGTTACAGGATGCTGCAGCGAAGTACACTTTATGTTTTGGCTAAAGTCATAATTCACCGGTTCAGCATTTGCCAGGCATCCTTGCACAGGGTCTAGCAGTCTGCCTATAGCTGGCAGTGAGCCCAATGGCTTATCTAATACCCACACTAATAAAATGGTAAGGATAACAAATACTATGGCCCGCAATACGCGCATGTTATACTTTTTAAACTTGTAATTTTTACCAATTGCCCGCTGGCATGTCTATAGTGTAACCCTTACCATTTTTTATAGTAAGAGAATGGCCTCGCATCCACGGGTTAAACCATTTCAGTGTGCGATAGGTTATGTTATGATCTATACAAAACTGCTCCAGGTCTGGTATGGTCTCTGTAACCTGCAATTGACGCACGCGATATGGCTTGTAGGCATCCGGTGGCATTACTACAAAGCCTACACTGGCAGCTTGCGTTATATAATATTTCAATGCCAGTATCCTGAACACATAGCGCATTGTTTCTTCTGCAAGTAGCAATTTGTAATAATCATTGCTGCGCTGGTAAGTAGCCTGGGTGCTATACCCTGCCATACCGCAATTGTACGATGCAGCTGCGGCTGTCCAGCTACCAAATTTTGAGTAAGCTTCTTTAAAGTACATGCAAGCAGCATCTGTCGATTTTATTACATTATATCGCTCATCCACTTCATCATTCACTTCAAGCCCATAGCGGGGTGCAGTGTCTTTCATAAATTGCCAGAACCCTACGGCTCCTACTCTTGATGTCTGGTTGATCAAAGCGCTTTCTGCTACACACAAATATTTAAAATCGTCTGGAATACCGTTCGCTCTCAGGCGGTCTTCTATTTCAGGAAAGTATCGGGTAGATAGCCTGATGTCGGACAAAGTGCTGATGATACTATAGTAATTATTTAGTATCTCACGGTCCAGTTGTTCACGTACATCTTGTCTGTCCAATGGCACCTTCTCACCCGCAAACGACATAGATATTGGGCTTGGAGGTATAGACCATTTATATTGCAACCTGCCATCTTGTTTTACATCTACAGAACTTTCGCCCGCTTCACCTTTCCTGAAGGCAAAAATACTGGCAATAAGCAAAACAGTGACAACGCCACCTGACAATAATAAAAGTGGCTTTTTAGATAATTTCTTCATCTGCTTCTTAATGACAATAAATTTAATGCTTATAGTTCGTAAAATAGCTGGTGCTTCACAATTATCCATAAAAAATCCGGCAGAGAAACTCTGCCGGATCGAATAGCAACGATAATTTTATTTACTTGCGGAGCCACCGTTGATCACGTTCATCAGTTCATCCAGCTTAGGTTCAAGTATTATTTCGGTACGCCGGTTTCTTGCACGGCCTTGTTCTGTACCATTATCAGCAACAGGATCGTACTGGCTGCGGCCGCTGGCTACAAGGCGGTTGGGAGATACATAGTAGTCATCCATCAGTACATGTGCAATAGATACGGCGCGTGCTGTGCTCAAAGCCCAGTTATCACCATACATTTTGTTGTGTATTTTCACACTATCTGTATGGCCTTCCACATCCACATTAATATTCTGGTTGGTATTCAGTACTGCAGCAAGTTTAGACAATGCGTCCTTACCCTTAGGGTTTACCACGGCGCTTCCTGATGGGAAGAGCAGGCTTTCTTGCATACTTACATACACCTTGCCATTTTTCATAGATACAGTAAGTTCATTGGTATTGAATCCTACCAGGGCATCTGCTATTTTGCTGCGTAGCATTTCAGTGTTTTTCTGTTGCTGGTCTATCAGGTTTTGCAGTTGTGCAAGCCTTTGGCGCTGGGCAGCAATCTGCTCCTTACTCATATTAAGCTGGTTGGTAGCATTCTGGTTCATATCGCCCAATGCGCCTACCTGGCCATTCAATTCGTCAATTTTATGGTTCATGCGGTCTATCTGTCCGCTTAACATGCTTACACTATCTTGTAGCTGCATAACATGTGTATGCTGATTTTTAGCATCCATGCGTGCTGCTATGAACCTTCTTTTGGCTACGCAAGATGATAACATGGTTGCCGCCAAGAAGAGGCATGTGGCTGAATAAAAAGCTTTTTTCATAATCCTGTGTGGTTTTCAAATGTTACTCCTAAAAATTGTGCCATCCTTTTATAAAACACAAAAAAGTAACAGAAGCAATATTAAAATGAAAACTGAAAGAGACCTTTCATCACAGATTAACTTACTGTCATCTTTATCATCAACACCTCTTTGGTACCATTAGTCACCTTAAACCTTTCGTCCAATCGCATTCCCGCGATCCATACAATACGTTTTTGCGCTTCCAATACCCAAACCTGCTCTTTTTCATGCAGCGGTATTTTTTGATCAATGAGGTACTTGCTCAGCTTCTTTTTTTTCATCTTCATACCCAAAGGGTAAAAATAGTCGCCAATATGCCAGCGTCTCAGAATAATAGGAAATTCTATCTTACTCAGGTCTATACAAGCCAGGTCATTTTGCTGGGGTACATTATCTGGCTTCCCGGTAATATCAAATGTAAAATCATGTTTATTAGTGCTAACAGTACATGGGGCTGCTTCTAGCACTATCATATCTGCCAGCTCTGTAGCCAATTGCGTTATGATGAGAAAATCACGATTCCTGATGATACGGTATGAGGATGACGATACGTAATGTCCGCTTTCTGCTTCCAGCAGCTGTAATATATGTGGCAATTGTGTGGGCAAAAAGCCAAATGGCGTCACTAATTCATACAGCAATGTCTCCAGCGGAGCAGACTTTTGCAGCTTAAGAATCGGTATATAATAGTCATGTCCTCGTTGTTCCAGCAGGCGCTTACGTTCCTGTGTTACCGCACGATTGTATAGTTGTTGTGCCTGCGCCAGCCTTCCTATAGTGTCACTCACACTTTGTATTACACTAGGGAACGACTGCTGCACAACAGGCAATATATTCAATCGCACTGCATTGCGCAGGTAGGCGTCTGTAGCGTTCGATGCATCTTCTCTATGCACTACACCCCCTGCTGATGCGTAGGTTACTATACTATCCCGGGTAGCAAAAAGCAATGGGCGGATAATATTCCCGTTCCGTTCAGGGATACCGTGCATACCATTCATACCGGTACCTTTAAAAAGGTTCATCAGCAATGTCTCTACATTGTCGTTAGCGTGGTGCGCAGTAGCCAGCCTGGTGTAACCATGAGTACTGCATATCTGTTCAAACCATTCGTAGCGGAGTATGCGGGCGGTTTCCTGTGTACCTTTCCTCCACTCTTCGCACCATTTTTTGGTATCAAAACGTGTAGTATGAAATGGTATATTGTTTGTACTACACCAGTCGTGCACAAGTTGTTCATCAAGATCGGCCTCTGCTCCACGCAATTGAAAATTACAATGCGCTACACCAAAATCAATACCCACTGCAGCAAATAATGTGGCCATTACCATGCTGTCTATACCACCGCTCACTCCCAATAAAACGGGGCCACCAGCAGCAAATTTCTTCCAGTTCTTTTTAAATTGTTCCTGTAGTTCCATTAGTAAACAAGGTCTTCATAAGCGCCCTGTAGTTCATTATATGTGTGCATATCCTTGCCGGCCTTGGCTGCTTCCATTCCTTTTTCATAAACCGGTATGGCATCCTGTGGCAAGCCTAGCCGTTCCAGCAGCTTACCCAGGTGGTAATAGGTAGCAATATAACCTGCATCAGTTGCAAGGTTACGTTCAAAAAGATTGCGGGCTGTGGCATCATCACCCAACTTCACATATTCAAGGGCAAGAGCATGGTTTAGAAAACAATCATTAGGCGTTTCCTTCAAAAAGGTTTTCAATCGGTCTATCCTGTCACTCATGGTTTAGTTTCTGTACTGCAAAGTTAATAAACACTACAGGAATAGCCTGTCTTTAAAATGGAGAAAGACGGCATACACCGTCTTTCTCTAATATCAATAACCTTGGTATTATTATTTAGCAATCAGCAACCTGGTCTGTATTTTACCATTTGCATTATCATCAATATACACCAATGTATAAACACCATTCGCAAAGCGTGATACATTGATGGTTTGTACAGCATCATTGCAAGATTGTGTAAGTACCACGCGGCCAACAGCGTCTATAATCTTCAATGTTCCCTTTACCTGCTGAAAGCCTACAAGCGAGACAGTAACTGTAGTTGTAGCAGGATTAGGATAAGCTTCTATGCTTACAGAATTTCCTGTCATCATTGCTACACCTACATTCCATGGAGTAGTCGTAAAATACTGTGTAAATCCACACCCAAAATCATTGTTATAAGTTCCAGAAGCAATATTGCCACTTAGCGCGATAGTACCAGCTATACCTACTTTTTTTATGGAAATTGAACCTGATTTATAATTAGCATAATATTGAGGATATTGAGCATGCACACTAGGATAATACCACCAATTTAGGCCGTCACACCCACCGTCTTGCACGACTAAGCGATACGAGTCAAAGCCCAATGTAACTGTATCGTTATATTGAGTACGGGTTGTTGCGTTGGTCCGTGCAGCAACGACATTTCCCGAAGGGTCAAATATTTGCCAGCTTGTCTGGCTAACGCCACCAGAACCAGTTTGATCTGTACCGCTAGTATCTTGACTATTCGTAAGCATTGATACAACAAACTTTTGAGGCCATAGTGGCCCCGATATAAAGTTGGATGCTAGTTGATTATTTGTTAAGTCTTCATCAGCGACACCATTAACATCTATTATTTTTGCAATAAACTGGTTGTTTCCAGAAACACCGGCAAGTGCACGTAGAGAAGAGAGTTCAGGCAAAACGATGATAGAGTCCTGTAACGATGGAAGAGTTCCATGCCAAGTATAATCAGATAAAGTTGTACCTACAACACCATAGCTTATATGTATTGCTGTGATCGTTGTACTACCGGAATTTCTTATTTGAATAGTAGGGTAACCAACTAATGGGTTTTCTCTAAAATGCCTTACATCGCTTGTCGGTGCTATAATATCTTCAATGGATGCATCTAAGGAATGGTTCATTGCGCCATGATATACCACCACAGCATCTGTAGTATAACTCCCATAATTACCAGTAGAAGAATAAGGGTCAAACGTCATAGATACGTTATAGCCTCCAGCTATTACACCTGTAAGCACCTCTGTTATAGGATTAACAATTGTTCCCGGGCACCAATTTGCTCTATTTATAGGCCAGGTCCCTGTCTGAGGGTATATTTCATTTGATCCACAATCATCTCGCCAGATGGATGTAGATGAAATTTGATTATTATTAACTAAAACCTGATAATTATTTAGCATAAATTCACAGCAGTTATTTGCATCGCTGCCATGCCCCGTTACTGTAAACTTAAGGTCAGCAGTTTGTGTATTTGTAGGTGCGGTTTTTGTTAGCACACTAAAATGGTTATTTATATCATCTGCGGCATTACCATATTGAAAACTTCCTGCCCATAAGTGGTCGAAACCCAATACATTACGTTCTGGAGTACCTTCGATAAAAGCAAATTTTATATTGCCGGTAAATCCGCCTGAATATCCTGAGTAAAATATACGCATTGTTGCCGAATCCAGCAATACAGAAGCAAAATCAGTAACATCATATACATAGTTGTAGGTCCACGTAAAAGGTAAAAAAGGATCCCCGGCACCAGAATAGGGCGTAATGAATCTTCCTAGTTCTAAAGTATCCCCACCGCGGGTCATTAAATAGTTTTGCACGGTATAATCCCACTGATAGCAGTATGTTGATCCTGAATGACATTGATATTTACCTAATGTAAACACCATGTAAATTTTACGATATGTCTTTCCTGTCGCTGGAAAAACAACCGTAGTGTCATAGTCTCCATACCAATTGGTATCACCTATATCATGTTTAAGAGGAGTATTATTTGCCTGCACCCAAGTAGTATCTCCGGGATTGGCTTTGGCAATAATACTGCACAAACTGCATACTATCACTACAAGAAATAAGTAAAAACGTTTTTTCATTTAAAAGCTTTTTTTGATGGATAAAACAGCATTAAAGTTAAAGATTATAGTTAATTAAACCATTCCGCGATAAAGAATATAATTAACTGCATATTAAGAAGTACCTTTGCGTCCTCAAATTTTTAATATGCCCGGTTTCACGGTGGCCATTGTTGGCCGACCAAATGTAGGAAAATCCACACTCTTTAACAGGCTGCTGGAGCAAAGAAAAGCAATAGTAGATGACATAAGCGGTGTAACCCGCGACAGGCAATATGGCATTTCTGAATGGAATGGCAAAAACTTCAATGTAATAGATACAGGTGGTTTTGTAGCGCAGTCTGATGATGTTTTTGAACGCGAAATACGCAAACAGGTTCATATAGCCCTCGATGAGGCTGACCTGTTGATGTTTGTTGTAGATACTACCACCGGTATTACCGGTGAAGACCAAGACATGGCCGATGTGCTGCGCCGTACTGTTAAACCGGTATTGCTCGTGGTCAATAAGGTGGATAATTCAGAACGGGCCTTATACGCAACCGAATTTTACTCGCTGGGGTTTGATAAGACTTTCTTCGTTTCTTCCATATCTGGTAGTGGTACAGGCGAACTTCTTGATGAGGTCGCTACCCACATTAAAGATGATGGCGCCGAAGAAGTGGCCCTGGACGATGAAGGTAATCCACTGCCCAAGTTTGCCATTATTGGCCAGCCCAACGCGGGTAAGTCTACATTGCTCAACGCATTGGTTGGGCACGAACGTACTATAGTGTCAAGCGTAGCTGGTACTACCCGCGATACGATACATACCCACTACAAGCAGTTTGGTAAGGAGTATATACTTATAGATACTGCCGGTATAAGAAAAAAGAAGAACGTACACGAAGACCTGGAGTTTTATTCAGTGATACGCGCCATACGCGCTATGGATGAGGCTGATGTATGCATGCTGCTCATAGATGCCACCAACGGCATGACCGCCCAGGATGTAAGTATCTTTAGCCTGGCCAGCCGTAAAGGTAAAGGGGTTGTGATACTGGTAAACAAGTGGGATCTGATGGAAAAAGAAACCAATACCGCCCGCGATTTTGAAAAGGCAATAAAGGAAAAAATAGCCCCATTCACAGATGTGCCTGTATTATTCATATCAGCTGAAGAGAAAACACGCATATTCCAGGGTATGGAAGCTGCCCTGCAGGTTTACGAAAACCGTAACCGCCGGGTACAGACATCTGTGCTGAACGAAATAATGCTGAAGGAAATAGAACACTTTGCCCCTCCAATGGTACGCGGCAATACGGTAAAGATAAAGTATGTGACACAGGTGCCAACAGCGGTTCCATCGTTCGCCTTCTTTGCAAACTTCCCCGATTCTGTTAAGGAGCCTTACAAGAATTTCCTGGAGAATAAACTACGCAGCCATTTTAAGTTCAGCGGCGTACCAATACGTATATTTATAAGAAAGAAATAATAAACAGACAACCAATCCCTCTTTTCAGCGAGGGGACGGAGGTGCAGAACGATTTGTGAACGTAAAAAATACTTTTTTTTGAAAACGAAGACATTAAAAAAAGACAAAGTAAACATCATTACCCTGGGCTGCTCCAAGAACATGGTGGATAGCGAGGTATTGGGCGGCCAGCTTAATGCCAATGGCATAAAAGTGATGCACGAAAACACCCGGCTGGATCATAATATTGTTGTAGTCAACACTTGTGGGTTCATAGACAAAGCCAAGGAAGAAAGTGTGAACACTATATTGGAACAAGTGGATCTGAAACGTGCCGGTAAACTGGATAAAGTGTATGTGACAGGTTGCCTGAGTGAGCGCTACCGTAACGACTTGTTAAAGGAAATACCAGAAGTGGATGCGTGGTTTGGTACAATGGAGTTGCCACAAATGTTAAAACAATTCAACGCCGACTATAAAACCGAATTAGTAGGAGAAAGGCTATTGGCTACTCCCAGCCACTATGCATACCTTAAAATATCAGAAGGCTGCAACCGCACTTGCTCTTTTTGCGCCATACCATTAATGCGTGGAAAACACGTATCAAAAACTATAGAAGAAGTTGTAAACGAAGCCAAACGCCTGGTACAAAAAGGAGTAAAAGAAATAATGCTCATCGCACAGGAGCTTACTTACTATGGCCTGGATATATATAAGAAGCGTGCATTAGGCGACCTATTAAAGCACCTGTCAGATATAGAGGGATTAACATGGATAAGACTGCACTACGCTTATCCTTCCAAGTTTCCACTGGATATACTGGATGTAATAAAAGAACGAGACAATATCTGTAATTACCTGGATATGCCACTCCAGCACATCAGCAATAATATGTTGCAGGCTATGAAACGCCAGATGGACAAACAGGAAATATACGACCTGGTGGGTGAGATTAGGACTCGTGTACCTGGTATTTGTATTCGCACGACTCTGATAACTGGCTTCCCTGGCGAAACCAGGGATGATGTGGACGAGCTGAAAGGATTCCTGGAAGATGTTCGCCTGGACCGCGTAGGTATATTTACATACTCTCACGAAGAGAATACAAGCGCGCATGTACTTGAAGACCTGATACCGGCAGAGGAAAAAGAAGCCCGCGCACAGGAAATAATGGAAGTGCAACAGGAAATAAGCTACGAAAAGAATCAGGAAAAAATTGGCAATGAATACAAAGTGATCATTGACAAAAAAGAAGCTGGTCGTTACTTAGGTCGCACAGAATTTGACAGTGTAGAAGTAGATAATGAAGTGATTATCGATAGTTCTGAAAAACTGAATCCCGGAGATTTTGTACAAGTGCGCATTACCAAAGCTTACGATTACGATCTGGAAGGTGAAGTGATCAAATAAGTCAACGAAAACAAAGAGAATAATAAGTAGCTCACTACTATGTGTCAAACGCCTCATATATCAAACAGTATGGGGCGTTTCTATTAAAACTCAATTCAACAACATAGCAGGAACATCTGCTCCAAGTTGCTTAGCTCTTTGGGCATCCATATGCATCGAATCTGGCATATTGCGCAGTTTATAAAAATCAGATCTGGTAATGTAATATAAGGCTACATCGCTATTCAGCGTTATTGCTTTGTTCACATCACGCATTCCATCCTCAAGCCTGTTCATGTTACCTTCACAAAGAGACTTATGATAATACATGAGGTCGTCAGTAGAATCAAGTTGTTGGTACCGGTCATAATCCTGCATAGCCAGATCATATTTCTTGATGTAAAAATAAGTCCATGCACGCTTCTCCAGGGCCTCCTTCATATTAGGCTGCATGGCTATTGCTTTTGTATAGTCGCTGATGCTTGTCGCATACATCTTTGTAAACTCACAAGCCACACCATGATTGACTAATAAATTTGCCGTTGTTCTAACTATTGGCCTTCCTTCCACAGAATCCTTAGCAATGGCTGTATCCAGGTATTTGAGCGGCAGTGTATTGAACTGCGGATCATTTATATCAAGGTACGGATCAGGCAAATTATATTGTAGTACATCTGTATAATATTCTGCCATCTGGTAATACCCATAGTAGTCGTTCGGCTTATCGTCTATGTAATGTTGCCATAGGGCCACGCTGTTTTGCCATACCTTACTTTGGTTATAGGTCGTAAAAGCGAAAAGCATACAGTAAAGCCCCTGCGCAATATTGATGTGATACCTGTATGCAGGCAATTGCAGCATAGCCCATTCGTATGCCTTGGCAATCAAAAAGAAAAAACCTATGTAAGCTATGTAAGTATATCGGTCGGCAAGGAAGGTACTGCCCGATGCTACTATCTGCAACACAAAAATCACATTGAATGTGAAGAAAGCGAGCGCAAACAACGCAACAGTATTCCGCTTTGTTTTCCAGGAAATCAAAATAATTATTACAGGCACAAGTACCAGGCACAAGTATGCAGTAATAGGCACATGAACAGGGAAAGCATAATAGGCAAGCATCTGGTATGGGTAAACAAACTTCACAATATAAACAGCATATGCATACGCACCCAACGCCAGCTTCTGTACAATATTATAATGGACAAGCACCCCATCAGAACCTATCACTTTTTGGCTGGTAAGTATATACACATTAATAACCCCAAACGCAATGGACAAGAGCCACCATGGCAATTTTTCAAGTATTAATATTTTAGGTGTATTCCATTTTCTTTTTAAATAAATATCCAAAACCACCAAGCATAATGGCAGAGTAACAGCCTGCACCTTGGCAAAACACGACAATATAAAACACACCAGGGCACAGATGTACCAAACTATTTTATGCTTATCCCACTTAATATAATTAATGTAAGCAAGCAATGAAAGCAGGAAGAAAAATCCATACAAAACATCCTTACGTTCTGTTACCCATGCTACAGACTCTACCCTCATGGGGTGAATACCAAACAGTAGTGCACCTAAAAAAGCCGCCCATTTTCCAACTCCCATTTTCCTGAAAAGAAAAAACACACATAAGGTCGTACCCAAATGAAGCAGCACATTATCCAGATGGAATATAAAAGGTGACGACAAAGTATCCTGTGCAAAAAAGAATTGCTCAATAGCATATGTAAAGGAGGTAAGTGGTATATAATTACCAATCGCGTCAGCAGTAAAAAAATGCAGTACCCCACTCCAACTCCAATCCTGGCTAAAGTTGCTGAGTGCTACATTTCTCAGCAAGTATTGAGGATCATCATAGTCAACAAAATAAGCAGACAACGTAGGATAAAATACACTAAAAGTAAGCCCCGCAAGAAGCAATATAAGCATCCAGGTTGCAGGTTGCTTACTAATAATGCTGTTACTTTTTATATCATGTGGTGTGCTTGTTATCATTGCTCTGTCTCTTGAATATAATCTACTTTAAGCAGAGGTTTAAAATTACAAAGTTCCATTCATCATTAATATTTATTCAATCTGTCATAACTAAACCATTGACAATTAATAACTATTTTTGCCAAAATGAGTTTAGCTTTAAATCAGATACCCCAGTCGGTAAAAACCTTCCTGTTTAGGTCTGTATTGCTTTTTGCAGGGTGGAAACTGCTCTATGTATTATGGCTGCAACCCATCAACATTCCCGATAGTCAACTCACCGCGCTCATTGTTTCAGGCAGTACAAAGCTTCTATCCCTGTTTTACCCGGCTGCATATTATATATATCATACCATATTTACAAGTGCGGGCAAAGGTGTACGTGTTGAAGACCACTGCAATGGCCTTGAAGTAATGGTTTTATATGCGGGTTTCATTATAGCAATGCCAACTATTAAGAAAAATATATGGCGCAAAGTCGCCTACCTGGTGGGTGGTGTCGTCGTTATCTTTTTACTCAATATTATACGTTGCGCAAGTCTCACATGGATCATTTACAATCATAAAGATCTTTTTGTCATCTCCCATAAATATGTTTTTAGCCTGGTAGTATATGGTGCCATGGCAGGTATGTGGGTCATCTATTGCAAAGACAGGCGTTATGTCGCGTAAAGTACGGTTCGTTTCCGCAGTCATCATCATTATTCTTATTTCCTGGTTCGATTTCCAGTACCTGTCTCAGTTTCCGCATAGCTTTCCTATTTCAGAAAATATACGCCGCATAAGCCATCTTCTGTTACTTGTAGCAGTTATGTTAGTAGGCGGGTTTGCATGGGCAAAAAGCACTATTGAGTGGGTCAGGGCACTGTGGTGGTATGTTTACCTGTTTGCTTTAGCAGTACTTTTTGTAACAGGATTATTAGCTCATTTTATAAACATACCATACAATGTGCTCTATGCTTTCTACAAATTCAGGATCTTTTTCTGTAGTCCTTTGCCCTTTTTTATTTTATACATCTTTTCAAAGTTGAAGAAGAACTAAGTATAAAAGATTCAAGCCTGTTAAAGGTGTTCATGTTATTTCCTGCGTACATGTTCATCAGTATTCTATTCAGCTCACAGTGCAATAAAATTTACTCCTCAATTTTATTGAAGCCATTTATCAGCCACATGTGCGCCCATTAATTTGGCTTTTTGTGCATCCGCACGGCTCGAATCTATCACATCCAGTAGCCTGTATAGTTTAGCGCGTGTAAAATAATAGTCTGCCGGGGTTGAGTCCATTACTATTGCTGTATTTATATCTGTTACCCCTTCTCTGTACTTACCCAAAAAGCCTTCACAAAGCGCACTGCGATAATACGCTCCGTCATCCGTGGGATCAAGTTGAATATATGTGTGATAATCCGTTAAGGCCAAAGCATAATTTTTTTTGTGGTAATAATTGATTGCCCGGTCCGCATACTCATCTTTTCCGTCAGGCTTTATAGCGATCTCCCGGGTAAAGTAGTAAATAGCACTATCGTAATTATTGGCATACGCATAAGAAGATCCTAGTCCCTCAAATATAGCCAACGTGTTTTCGGGTTGTGGCCGCCTGTCAGAAGAGTCAATATCATTGGCGATATTGAAATTCACAAAAGCAATTTTCAATAGTTCTTCCCTGCTTTTACCCATATTTGAAACAGTATAATTATTGATCGCATCTGTGATGCAATAGCTGCCCAGTTCTGTATAACCAAAAACACGCTTAGGATATTCACGTATATAGTGTGTCCAAAGTGTAAAAGTGTTTTTCCAGACCTTTTCCTGGTTAAATGTCATAAAAGCAAACAGAGCCAGGTATACGCCCAATAATGCTTGCAGAAAGAATGTTCTTTTGGGGAAAGATTGCACAAACCGATCGTATGAAAAGGCGACAATAAAAAACAAACCGGTATATGCAATGTAGGTAAACCTATCTGCATGAAAAGCCTTTCCTGCAGGCACTATTTGGAGCAGGAACATTACATTAAAGGTGAAGAATAACCAGCCAAATAAAAGTGGTATATTTTTACGTATTTTCCAGGCCAACAATATAATTAAGACAGGTAACAGGCACAAAGAAATGTAAGCAATAACCGGAAGTTTTACTGGATAAACATACCAGTGTACCATTTCATAAGGGTATATAAATTTTACAACATAAACCAGGTAAGAATAAGCGCCTACTGCAAGTTTATCAACAAGGTTGTAATGTGCCAGTTGCGGTTCAGAATTTATAACGTGCAATGCGTTCAGCAAATGCAGGTTAATGAGCCCTATGAGCGCAGATAATGACCACCACGGAAGCTTTTCATAAAATAATATTTTGGTCAGGTACCATTTACGATGAAAATAGATGTCTACAGCCACCATAGATAAAGGCAGGGAAACAGCCTGTATCTTGGAAAAATAACTAAATACAGACAAAACGATGGCCATAATATACCACTTCTGTTTTTCTTTATCAGCCTTAATGTAGTTTACATATGCAAGTAATGCAAGCAGGTAAAAAAGTCCATATAACACGTCTTTGCGCTCTGTTATCCATGCCACAGATTCTACCCGCATAGGGTGTATACCAAAAAGCAAAGCACCTAAAAATGCTCCGGTCCTGCTTACGCCTAATTTCAAAAAAAGAAAAAACACACATACCGTGCAGCACAGGTGTAGTAAAAGGTTATCCAGATGAAAAATAAATGGTGTTGCAAGTGGGTTTGGTGCCACAAAATATCTTTCTAAAGCGTATGTAAACACAGGTAAGGGATCGTAATTAGCGCCTATTTTAGATGTAAATATATCGTATACTGCCCCCCAGCTCCAGTGTGTTTTAAAAGCCTCCAGAGCAGGATTTTTATATAGATATTCGGGGTCATCCCAATCCACAAAATGTAACGACAAAGAAGGTATGAATACAACAAATGTTATAAGCAATAACAGCAGACATAGAAAATAAGTATTGATTTTAGGCTTATCCTGGAAAATCATTTTTTAAAATAAGTTTATTAATTAAGTAATTCAGGCGGTACATTACCACCCATCTCTTTTGCTTTTTGAGCATCGGCTTTTGATGCAGCTACATTGTTTAATCTCCGGTATAACTGAGACCTTACAATGAAATATTTGGGATCGTTGGGTTGTAGTTTTATAGCCATATTGATATCCAGCAGAGCATCCCCGGGATGACCTGTGTATCCTTCGCAAAGCGCCCTTCTATGAAATGCAAAACTGCTTTTAGGATCTATCCTTATTATCTGGTTCAGGTATGGTATTGTTAACGCATACTGTTTGCGCTGATAATACAACAAGGCTATATTGGTGTAACTATTTACACTGGGATCAAAGAATATCTGCCTTGAAAAATAATATGCTGCTGTATCTACTTTACTCAGGGCAGCATATATAGAACCTACGCTTTCATAAATGTTGGCAGTTACAAGAGCATAATGACGGCCCTGGAGTGAATCCTTAAGTATCGCCATTTTAAAGTTATCTATTGCTAGGCGCATCAATTCATCAGAACTTTTACCCATCGTTACATTCGGATCAAATGCTGTGGCTATACCCTGGTAAAGAGCCCCTAACTGCATGAAACCTGTATAGTCATCGCTATACGCTTCTGTGTAATGCTGCCACAACGTTTCCGTATTTTTCCAAACTTTGATCTGGTTAAAAGTTATTACAGCAAAAACAGATAGGTATGCTGCTAATGCTATATTAACGAGAATCTTTTTTGCTGGAAAAATATCAGTAAACCACTCATAAGTTTTAGCTACAATAAAAAACAACCCTATGTATGCTATATAAGTAAACCTATCTGCCAGGTATGCGCGCCCTGCAGATACCACCTGGAGCAGGAACATTACGTTGAATGTAAAAAAAACAACCCCAAAAACAACATTCTTATTTTTCAACCTGTAGAGCAAATAAACAAATAGTGGGATAAAACCCAGCGCCAAAAAATAAAGAATCGGGATCTTATACGGGAATGGATAAAGCACCAGCATCTGGTAGGGAAAAACAAACTTTACCAGATAGACACAATAGGCATAAGCACCCACTGCCAGCTTATCTATTATGCTGTAATGCTGCATTGCTATTTCATTGTTGATAATGTTTACTTTATTTAAAAAATATAAATTAACCAGGGCACAGGCAAGTGAAAGAACCCACCATGGTAATTTTTCAAGGATTAAAGTCTTAGGCGCATACCATTTCCTGCCAAAGTAATAATCCATTACCAACATAGATAAGGGCAGGCTTACAGTTTGTATCTTGGAGAAGTATGCTACAACCGACCATAGAATAGTATAGAAGTACCATTTTTTCTTACCATATCCCGATTGAATAAAATTCACATAGGTAATAAGGGCCATTACATAAAACATACCATACAAAACATCCTTTCGCTCTGTTACCCATGCCACAGATTCTACTCGCATAGGATGTATGCCAAACAGTAATGCACCTAAGAACGATGCCGATTTGCCAAGACCCAATTTTGTTAACAATATAAACACACAAACTGTGGTCCCAATGTGCAGCAGCAAATTATCAAAATGGAACATGAATGTTGATGCTACTGGATCCTGGGAAAAGAAATACTTTTCAGCTGCATAAGTGAATACAGGTAAAGGATTATAATTAGCACCAACTTCCGAGGTAAAAATATGCCCTATCGACTTCCAGCTCCACTCACTGCCAATATTTTCCAGCGATTTATTAGTGAATAAATAATCAGGGTCATCCCAAAAAACAACACTATTGGAAAGACAAGGGAGAAAGATACAGAAAACAATTATAACAAGAATTGCAATAAGCAGTTTCCCCTTTTCATCTTTCTGAAACAAATTATATATCGTGTCAAAAAAAGCCGGTTTTTTTCCAGTAAGGTTTTCTACCATTTAAATTCTAAATTATATTATTACTAAAATGATGCTCTAATATACTAAACTATAGTACCATAAAAACAAGTGATACAGAAACAAGCGAGTATCAGCCTGCATCTTCAAGGAAGAATTACAAAAATGTAATTAAAAAACATTATACACATCGTAAAATTGCGATTATAAGTAAGATATATATTAATTATAAAATAATGCAAACGATGCCGATAACGATTGCATGAATAAACATTATCAATTCTATTTTTCCAATTACTTCTATCCTTAATTTAACAATTAATTGAGTGAGCACTCACTTAATTATTTTTTTTTGTTTTTGTTAACAAACATATTTCAATCAAGTACATAAAACAATCTGAATATGAATAAACAACTATCTTTTATTCCGACGCTCTCTCGCGGAGTAAAGTACTTTTCATTGTTGTTTTTTGCGGTCTGTTTAACAGGGCATTTTAGCGCAAAAGCACAGGTAAACACCAGTACCGAATATACCTACAGCTTTGAAGATGGGACCTTGGGCAGTACTGATTTGTGGACAGCAGTATCAACCGCAACCGCAGTTGTAACTAATGCAAGCAATGGCTATGTAAGAACTGGCTCACTATCATTGAGATTAGCTACAACAAGCACTACCTCAACATCATCTACAGCTTATTATTTTCCCATTGGCACAGCATATACCACTGGCAACGGCGGTATTCAGGGTAATGGAAGCCTTAACTTTTATTACATATGCTGGCTTCGCTTAAGCCCCACTGCAGTAAGCAGTACCAACAATTCCTGGCGGGCATTTATGGGCTCATTAAAAAGCACATCTGCAACGGGCACATATGGTGCAAGTAATGGTGCAAGTGCAACACAAACCCTTTCTACAACAGGATGGGTACAGGTTTACAGCAGTTCTTATACTCCCCCCACGGGCACTTATACCTTTCCTATTGTGAATAAAAGGGTGCAGGCAAAAGATACGGTATGGATGGATGATGGTGTATTTTACGGCAGTTCTGCTACAGACGTAGATATTATTGCTCCTAATGCACCTACCACATTGGCAGGTACGGTAAGCTCAGGCAATGTAGATCTCACATGGACTTCTAATACAGATAATACTACAACAAATGCTGCCGGGGCTACTGGCGTACAGGCAACTGTGGTATTAAGAACATCTAACACCAGTGTAGCTACAACACCTGTATTAAATAATCAGGCTATATACGCCACTTCCGGTACTACCAATGGACCAACAAGTGTAACTGACGGAGGTGGTGCTGTCTGGACTATACTCAGCATTAACACAGGAGCTACCGCTACTACCTATACAGATGCGAGCCCGGCATCAGGCAGTTATAAGTATGCCGTAATATTAAGGGACCTTGCATATAACTATTCTACTGCAGCAGTTTCCAGTATTATAACTGCAGGTACCACACCACCTACCCTAACCGCAACCACATCTCCAAACTCTGTTGATAACAATTTTACAGTAACATTCCCTACCAATTCAACATATGCAGGTGCTATAACTTCTATAACAATAGGCGGCATTGCGTTAACACTAACTACCGATTATACTATTTCAGGCAACAATACTATTACATTTACACCTACATCAGGTGGCAATGCATCCATACATACCTCAGGTACTTATACCATTACTGTAAATGCTACCGGGTATTCTGCAGCAACTGTATCCCAGATATTAACTGCAGGTGTAGCTACAAAAATAGGACTCACCCAACAGCCTGCAGCACCTTCAGGTAATGGACTTGCATTGGCAACACAACCAATTGTGGCTGTACAAGACCAATATGGCAATACGGTTACTACAAATAACTCCGCAAGCGTAGCTGCGGCAGTAGGGTCTGGTACATGGACTCTTGGTGGTACCTCATCAGTAACCGCTTCCGGCGGTTTGGCCACATTTACCAATCTTACAGCTACAAGCGTATCATCTGTAACCGGTGCAACTATCGGCTTCACCAGTTCAGGGCTTACAGGTGCTACATCCGGCACATTCAATATACCTGCTCCGGCACCCACTATAGCCACAAGCGGCACTTTATCAGATTTTGGAACCGTAGTAGCCGGCTCTACCTCAACAGAACAAACCTATATGGTAAGCGGCACTACGCTTAGCGCTAACCTTGTAGTTACAGCACCCACAGACTTCCAGGTATCACTTACCACAGGTACCGGATTTGGCTCATCTGTTTCAATAACTCCGGTTAGCGGCAGTGTATCGGCAACAACAATATATGTACGCTATGCACCTGCATCAAGTACTGGTGCAAGCGGCAGTTTAAACATAACCAACGCAAGCACCGGTGCTACTACGCAAAATGTAGCTGTATCTGGTACGGCAGTAGATACAGAACCTACAGCAACAGGCACACTAAGCTTCGGTACTATTGCTAATACAAGCATAGTACTTAACTATACACAGGCATCATCAGGTGGTGGTACAAACAGGGTAATTGTTGCTTACGCGGGTTCTGCCCCGGGCTTTGTGCCAGCAGACGGTACAGCCATATCAGGAACAGTAAGTACCATTTATACTACCGCAACCAACCAAACAGGCAATGGTCATGTGGTATATAACAGTACCGGTTCTGGCAATGGCGTGGTTACTGTTACCGGGTTAACTACAAATACCCAATATTATTTTGCTGTTTACGAGTACAATATAGGTACCGGCACATCTCAGAATTATTATGCAACTGCCGCTACTGCAAGTACATCAACAACTGGCCCAGTAATAACAGATACACTGCCCACTACCTCTACCAACTCTATACTAGGTTGGTCTGGCGGTGCGGGAACTGGTAATTTCGGTAGCTTTGCCCCCCCATCAAACGGAACAATCAAAAAGTTTATGGTTGGCGGTTCTTTACTTACAGCAAGTGTGGTGGTAAATGTGCCTCTAGGGTTCAAGATCTCCACAACTATTCCGGGTTCATCGGGTTTCAGTTCAGGTCCAACAACAAAATCATATACAGAAACAGGTGGCACAATCCCTGCCGGCAGCGATACGGTTTATATACATGCCGATGGTGCCGTTGCAAGCGGCACTGCAGCTCCGGGTTATGGCCCTTACACTGCCAATATTACACTCACCAGTACAGGAGCTGCAACAATTACTATCCCTGTTAGCGATACTGTATTAGCAACAGCGCCTACGGCAAGTGGAACGTTATCATTTGGTACAGTAACCAATACTACTATTCCTGTAAATTATACAACGGCAACAGGTATTGGCGCCAATCGTATCATCATAATGCGCGTCGGTGGTTCTGTAAGCTATGCCCCAACCAACGGGTTGCCTGTAAGTGGTGTCAATTCTAATTTCAGCTCTGCCACAGACCAGGGGAGCGGCAATAAAATAGTGTACGATGGTACAAGTACCGGAAGCAATGTGCTTACAGTTACAGGGCTTACGCCAGGTACAACCTATTTCTTCAAAGCCTTTGAATATAATATAGGTAATCCAAATTCCCAGAGCTACTACTTCACTGCGCCGGCTACCGGCAGTATAGCTACCGGCACTACTGCAACTGATTTCTATAGTGCAGCTTCAGGCAACATGGATGCTACCGGCACATGGGGCGCTAATACAGATGGTTCTGGCTCAACCCCTACAGATTTCGTAACCAGTTACCAGGTATTCCACATCAGCAACAGTAATACAGGTTCTATCAGTGGAAGTTCATGGACCGTATCCGGGACAAATTCTAAGGTAGCTGTTGATAATGGTACTGATCTTACCATCTCATCCAGCCACTACATTTCAGGAACAATTGACGTTGGAGCAGGAAGAACATTGACTATCAATAATACCACAGCGCCAACTTTAGGCGTATTGAATGCAACGGCGACAGTAATATACGGGGCTTCGTCTAACACCATACCTAGTAGCCAAACTACATTCCCTAACCTGGAAGTATCAAATAGCACTACTATATCTACAAATACCACAGTAAATGGCACATTGATGATGAACGGCGGCAAATTGAATCTCAATGGCCATACGCTTACTATAAATGACATATCAGGCGCTAGTGGCAGCAGCTCCATTACTGGTTCTTCTACATCTGGCTTGGTTATTAACAGTAACCTTTCTGGTAGCCTTTACTTCGATCAGACCTCAACAGCCACAGCAACTTTAGATACACTGGTCGTTAATGGCAATGCTACACTGGGCAATATGCTGAACATGACTGCTGGTACTAGTCCGGGCAATGTTACTGTAGGTACAGGTGCTACACTCACTACCGGTGGCAATCTTACCCTGTTATCCGATATCAACGGTACTGCTCGTATCGCTGCTCTTTCTGGTACAGTAAGTGGTGCAGTACACATTCAACGTTACATTCCGGCACAGCGCGGGTATCGCCTTATTGGTCACCCTTACACCTCAGGCAACGAACCTACTATTGCTACTTTAGGCAACTATTTCGATGTTACAGGTTTAACTGGTGGCAACATCGGGCCTGCCACATCACATTGTCCAAGTACCAACCCTTCCACTTATACTTACACTCCGGGTACTTCACCTGCTTATGTTGGCATCACTAGTAGCAGCACAACTATCCCTGCTGCCCAGTCTAGCGGTTCAGTTGCAAATGGTATCCTGGCCTTTGTAAGGGGTGGTACCGGCGACGTTGGTTGCGTAAGTAATACCTCTTATACTGTTACCCCAGCAACAATGGTTACAGGTGCCCCTATCAACCAAGGCAGCAAAACAGAAACTGTTGTGGCAGGTGGCTATAATGTAATCTCAAATCCTTATCCTTCACAGATACAAATAAGCAGCATATCTAATTACAATGCAACTGGTATTAGCTTTATCACTGTTAATCCGGGTGGGCAAAATTTGGGTAACAACTATGTCAACGGTACTTCATATGGTACTGCCGATGGAACAACGATCATTCCTATAAACGGTGCAGTACTTGCTTACAATGCCTCTGGTTCAGATGTTGCACTGGGCTTTACAGAAAGCACTAAAACTGCTGGTACACCTACCACTGGCTTATTAAAAGCAACAAACATCTACCCTTCTGTCGAATTGTCTGTTTACTACGGCAACACTTTCTGGGATAGCTGGAGCATGATGATGCAACCAGGTACACGCAATGCCGCTGGCGATATAGGTGACGTCCCTAAAATATCAAATACCCAGATGGATCTGTACTCTCTTTCTAAGGACAGTAAATCTTTATACAGGGACGCTCGCGATGCAGATAGCATTACAGACGGAGAAATAATAACCCTTGGTGTGCGTTCAGTACCACAAGCTACTTATACCATACAAGTAAGCCAATACAACCTACCCTCTGATAAAACCGTTTACCTGCACGATAAATATACCAACACTTATGTACTGGTAGGCAACGGCGTAAGCTATCCGTTCACAGTTAATGGCAATGCAAATTCTCAGGGACAAAACAGATTAGAACTGATTTTCAATGAAAATAATAGCAATACCGGTATTGGCAATGTTGCTAACCGTACTGCCGGAATTTTAATAGTTCCTAACCCTGCTACCAGCAACATAAATGTTAGTTATAGCAATGAGTTTGCGGGTTCAAAAATCATCAGGATTGTAAATGTAGTAGGCCAGATTGTTAAAGAGATCAGCACTGCAGATCAGGCTATTACTATTCCTGTCGATAACATGGCAAATGGTATGTATCTGATAAAGACAATTGTAAACGGCAAATCAATTACAGAACGCTTTATCAAAAACTAAACCTTATTTATAAAACATTAAACCAAGAATATGAAAATTAGTAAAAAAATATTGCTGCTGATTGCTGTAGCCGGTATCTTTTCTCTTAAAGCAATAGCTCAGGGTACAATACCAGACGACCCAGATGAAGGTGTTCCCTTGGATGGGGGCTTGAGCATAGCCATTGTAGCAGGTATTAGCTACGGAGCCAAAAGACTCATGAAGAAAAAACAAGCAACGGCTGAAGCCGCTAAAGAAACTACTGAAAAGTAGATAGATGGATAGATTAAACGGATCCCGCGCGTCTGCGCGGGATTTTTTGTGCCCTCACAAAATGTCATTTACCTACCAATACAGGTTATAAGAGCTTTATACCAAAACAAACATACAAGAAAGCCCGTTCTCGAATTAACGAGACCGGGCTTTTCAAATTATATTGATAATTTACTACCTGCTGTAATTTGGCGCTTCCTTAGTGATCACCACATCATGTGGATGACTCTCAGCCATACTGGCCGATGTGATCCTTACAAACTGTGCTTCTTCCTGCAGCGTAGCTATATCTTTTGCACCACAATAGCCCATGCCGGCGCGTAAACCACCAATAAATTGCTGTACCACTTCACTCAGCATACCTTTATAAGGTACCCTACCCACTATACCTTCTGGTACCAGCTTCTTTATATCAGCTTCCATATCCTGGAAGTAGCGATCTTTACTACCCTCTTGCATAGCTTCTACTGAACCCATGCCACGGTAAGACTTGAATTTACGGCCTTCGTATATAATGGTCTCACCGGGGCTCTCTTCAGTACCGGCAAATATAGACCCTGCCATAATGCAAGATGCACCTGCAGCTATAGCCTTCACCATATCACCAGTGTACCTGATACCGCCATCTGCTATCACAGGTACACCGCTTTTTTTAAGGGCCTGTGCTGCTTCTATCACAGCTGTCAGCTGCGGAGCGCCTGCACCCGTTACTACTCTTGTAGTACAAATACTGCCCGGGCCAACACCTACTTTTACTGCATCAGCGCCCGCATCAGCCAGTGCTTTCGCACCTGCGCCCGTAGCAACATTCCCTGCTATTATAGGTATCCCCTTAAAGGCTTTCTTTACTTGTTTTATTGCGTCTATCACGCCTTTGCTATGCCCATGGGCGCTGTCCAGGGTTATCACATCAACACCTGCATTTTTTAATGCATCTACCCTATCCAGTATATCGGCGGTTATACCAATAGCAGCACCTGCAAGTAAACGACCAAACTGATCTTTGCAGGCATTCGGGTGGCTCTTTAAATGCATAATGTCCCTGAAGGTGATAAGTCCTATCAGTTTACCAGCCTTATCAACAATAGGTAGTTTTTCTATCTTGTATTGTTCCAGTATCTTCTCGGCCTTTTTCATATCTGTGCCGTGCGGCGCAGTCACCAGGTTTTCACTGGTCATTATTTCAGATACCTTTTTACGGGTATCTTTCTGAAAACGCATATCCCTGTTGGTTACAATGCCTATTAATTTCTTATTACTGTCAATTATGGGTATGCCGCTAATTTTATTATCCCGCATTAGCTTTTGTACATCCCCCATGGTCGCATCGGGCGATAGTGTAATAGGATCTACAATCAATCCGCTCTCAGAGCGTTTTATCTTGCGCACATGCTCTGCCTGGCGCTCAATGCTCATATTCTTGTGCAATATGCCTATTCCCCCTTCGCGTGCAAGCGCCGCAGCCAAAGGAAATTCGGTTACTGTATCCATCGCTGCCGATACCATGGGCAGGTTCAGTTGTATGTCTTTTGTCAGGTTGGTAACAATGCTTACTTCGCGCGGAAGGACTTCTGAGTAAGCCGGCATAAGGAGCACATCATCAAATGTGAGGCCTTCGCCATAAAATTTGGATTTTATTGCCATGTGCAAAGATATAACAGCTATGCGAAAAATGAAAAATAGCTTTTATGAATATTTCTATAGACGGTACAAAAAAGCACGGTTAATTATAAAAAACTATTCATAAGCGCCCAAAATAGGCTTTAGCACTACACTTTAACACTTCCCCACTTTATTATACAGCTGTTAAATGGCATCTAATTAGTTTACCTTTATCACTCTAAAAACATTATTGTGAACCAAGACACTTCCAAACCAGCATTATTACCGGCATTTTTTACAATGAAATGCCCCAATTGCCGCCGCGGACGGGTTTTTGTAAACAAAAGTGTTTTCCCATTAGGTAAATGCCTGCAAATGGTAGACCATTGTTCTGTTTGCGGCCACAAAATGGTAAATGAGAGTAATAATGGTGGTGGGATCAACTATGCCCTTACTATGATGTTGTTTTTCCTCAACGTTCTGTGGTACTGGCCTATATTTGGCTTATCTTATAAAGACAACAGCTTCATTTATTTTCTGTTTACCAGCGTAGCAGTTGTACTCTTATTACAGCCTTGGCTCATGCGCCTTTCCCGTATGATATACTTATACCTCTTCGTCACATTCGGCAAAGGGTAACTCTAGCGGGGCATATTAGCCCGCAACGTCCTTACATAAACTATAATATTAGCCAGGTCACTGTCGGCTATCGCATCTTTAAAGGGCGGCATCGTACCTCTCCCATTTAGTACGGTAGTGGCAATGCCCAGGCTATCCAACCGGGTTAAGGCAAGATTAGCGGCCTTATTATTCTGCGCATTACCATTTACACCGTGACAAGCCATACATTTCTGTTGAAATAAATCTTTACCCCGGCTTGTATTCACCAACCCGTTACCACCCGTCTTTATTGAATCTGTGGCCGATTCCTGTGTATAAATAGGAGTATTAGTCCCTCGTTCTGTGCACCCATTCATCATTAAAAAAATAGCTGCTACAGCAACCGACGCAACAATATTATAAAACAGGTACTTCATAATTAGTAGGCATTTGCACTACCATTATATTAAAACTATACCATGAGAATGCTCCGGCTACTGACCGGAGCATTTACTATTTTTATGCTCTATAAATCATTACTAACTACCACCTTTTTCCTCTGCTACCGCCACCTGCCTGTTTGGGCCTTGATGGGCGTGGGTGTACCTGTGCATCAGGTCTCAGGACAACATCCTTGCCCTTCGGCAGGTTGATCTTCACAATACCCGACATTGAACTCGGATAAGGGTGCCCGGTTACAACCGGTATTTTTATTCGGGTTAGTTTTTCTATTTGCTTCAGCAGGTCAAGCTCATCTTCATCACAAAACGAGAATGCAGTACCTGTAGCCATAGCCCTACCGGTACGACCTATACGGTGCACATAAGTTTCAGGCACTTCAGGCAACTCATAATTGATGATGTGCGATATCGCTTCAATATCAATACCACGCGCCGCAATATCTGTAGCTATCAGCACCTTTATTTGGCCTGTCTTGAAATTATTAAGCGCACGTTGCCTTGCCGTCTGCGATTTATTACCATGTATAGCCTCAGCCTTAATACCATCCTTACCCAGGTTGATGACCACCTTGTCAGCGCCATGCTTGGTGCGGGTAAATACAAGAGCGCTGGTTACATCCTTGCCTTTCAGCAAATGCGTAAGCAGGTTACGCTTGTCCTTTTTATCAACAAAGTATATACTCTGGTCTATAGTTTCTGCGGTTGATGATATAGGCGTTACCTCTACCTTCTCAGCTTTCACCAATATAATATCTGCAAGCTTTTGTATCTCCGGTGGCATGGTAGCCGAGAAAAACAGATTCTGACGGTGCAATGGTAACTTCTGCACTACCTTCTTTACGTCATGTATAAAACCCATGTCCAGCATGCGGTCGGCCTCATCCAGTACAAAAAGACTGATGTGGCTCAGGTTCACAATGCCTTGCTGCATCAGGTCCAAAAGGCGGCCCGGAGTAGCTATCAATATATCCACGCCTCTTCTTATCTCAGCAACCTGGGCACCCTGTGGTACACCACCAAAAATTACCGTGTTTTTTATAGCCAGGTGCTTGCCGTAAGCCGCAAAGCTCTCTGCTATCTGTATAGCCAGTTCCCTTGTAGGGGTCAGCACAAGTGCTTTTATATTGCGATGGCCCTCTTTAGGTAGCTCACTCAGCAACTGCAACATGGGTAATGCAAAAGCGGCAGTCTTTCCTGTGCCTGTTTGCGCGCAACCCAATAAGTCTTTCTTGTTCAGTATTATTGGTATGGCCTGTTCCTGTATGGGTGTGGGGTTGGTATATCCTTCGTCCTGCAGCGCTTTAAGTAGCGGCGCTGCTAAATTCAATTCATTAAATGTCATTATACTATGCCTGTGGCAAAATCTTGATTAAGCTGCAAAAGTCGGCCATTTATGTAACTATTCAAAAATTTATTTTATATGATACTATA
>Ga0206829_10072_pt2 | contig 37930 bp, 39 predicted proteins | sample Alteio_BWOrgCont_75_FD_152862 | JGI IMG/M metagenome (GOLD analysis project Ga0206829, IMG submission 152862) | Enriched cells from forest soil in Barre Woods Harvard Forest LTER site, Petersham, Massachusetts, United States -... | ecosystem: Environmental > Terrestrial > Soil > Temperate forest >... | reverse complement strand
TTTTTTAAGTGTCTTGGCTTTGGATTATTTTTTTGTTCCACCCCGGTTTACTTTCTCGGTTTCCGATACCCAGTATTTTTTGGTTTTCTTCGTCATGTTTCTGGTAGGGGTGGCGATCAGCAATTTAACCGTCCGGGTCCGCCAGCAGGCCCAGGTTTCCCGTTTGCGGGAACGCCGCACTGCGGCGCTTTACGCCTTATCCAAGGAGCTGGCCAGCACCCGCGGCACGGAAGATCTGTTGGAAATAGCCGTGAAACACATCTCTGAAGTTTTTGAGAGTTCAGTGATCGCTTTGCTTCCCGATGAACACGGAAAACTCCAGGTACGATGCGGCAACGTCAAGGATTTCAACATGACGGCGAAGGAAATGGGCGTGGCCCATTGGGCCTATGACCTGGGCCAAATGGCGGGCCGGGGAACGGATACTTTGCCGGGTACCGAAGCCATTTACGCGCCTTTGATCGCCACAGGAGAACCCATTGGTGCCCTGGGCATCAAGCCCTCTTCGGCGGACCGGTTATTCATCCCCGAACAGCTTCATCTATTGGAGGCTTTCGCCCATCAAACCGCTTTGGCGGTGGCGGGCGATAAGCTGATGGAAAAAGAACATCAAACCCAGATAGAAATGGAAACCGAAAGGCTTCGCAGCTCTCTTTTAAGTTCAGTATCACATGATTTGCGCACGCCTTTGGCAGCGATCGCCGGATCAATCAGTAGTCTCATAGAAAATGAAACTACTTTGGGAACAGCGACCAAAAAAGACCTGTTGGAAAATATTTATGATGAAACCAACCGGCTGGAGCGGTTGGTGACCAATCTTTTAGAAATGACCAAACTGGAATCGGGTACGGTGACTCTGCAAAAAGAATCCCTTCATCCAGGTGAAGTGATTGGATCAGCTATCGCGCGGATTGAAAAGAATTTAGGTGGTCGGACCTTGAACATACAAATCCCCTCTGATCTTCCCTTTGTCCCGATGGACGGACTTTTGATGGAACAGGTTTTAGTCAACTTGTTGGATAATGCCTTAAAATACACGCCAGACCAGAGCGCGATTGATATTTCAGCGAAAATTGAGGGCAGGGACCTGGTGGTTCAAGTGGACGACCGGGGACCGGGCGTGCCCGAAGAAGATCTGGAACGGCTTTTTGATAAATTTTACCGCGGATCGCAAAAGTCGAATAAAAGCGGTGCCGGTCTGGGGTTGTCAATCTGCAAGGGTGTTATCCAAATCCACGGCGGCGTTATCTGGGCCAAAAACAGGGCGGGCGGCGGTTCTAGTTTTGGTTTTTCCATTCCTTTAAAATCGAAGCAAGAAATTTCCAAAGGTGACGCATGAGTGATAATGATGTTGTTCTGATGATCGAGGATGAACTGGCCATCAGGCGTTTTTTGAAACCGTCCCTGGAAAGCCACAAGTTTAAGGTGATTGAGGCCGTCACCGGGGAAGAGGGCTTGGCGTTGGCCGCCTCCCATAAACCCGATGTGGTTCTTTTGGATTTGGGGTTGCCCGACATGGACGGACTTGAAGTGATCCGCCGCTTGCGGGAATGGAGCGAGATGCAAATCATCGTTTTAACCGCCCGAGGCAAAGAAAAAGACAAGATCGCCGGACTAGAAGCCGGAGCGGACGATTATTTGACCAAGCCTTTTGATATGGGTGAACTGATTGCGCGGGTCAAGGTGGCCTTGCGCCACGCCCAACGATTAAAGCAGGGGACCGAAGAATCGCTATTTGAAACGCCCGACTTCACGGTGGACTTAGGCGCCCGGATTGTGAAGGTCAAAGGAAAGGAAATTCACTTGACCCCCAACGAGTACGACCTTTTAGTCCTGCTTATTCGTTACGCTGGCAAGGTGGTGACCCAAAAACACATCTTAAAAGAAATATGGGGGCCCTATAGCGATGATCAAACCCAATATTTACGGCTTTATATCCATCAATTGCGGCAAAAACTGGAAATCAATCCCAATCGGCCCAAATATATTGTCACGGAGCCCGGCGTGGGTTATCGGCTGAAGTACGAATAATTTCTTTGGCGGGTCTCGCAGTTATCGTTAAAAATTCTTGACCCACTTCAGAACGACCCTTAGGCTTGGCCCATGATTTCGAAATCCTCTTCCATTGCCTGGTTTACCCGGGGAGACCTTGACGGCTTTTTCGGCCTCTTCGTGGACAATTTGCTTCAACTTATGCTTATGGGCATTCTTTGCAAACTATTCTGCGGCTTTCCGACGGAATTTATTACGGGACAGGTTCTACCCGGAGCAGCTCTTTCTATTCTCATCGGCAATCTCTACTACGCCTGGCAGGCCCGCCAGCTTGCCATTTCGTCCCGCAGGGAAGACGTCACGGCGCTGCCTTTTGGGATTAACACACCCAGTTTGATCGCCTTCATCTTTCTCATTATGGCACCGGTTTATCAGGAAACAAAAAATTACCATTTGGCCTGGCAGGCGGGGCTCTTCGCCTGTTTTCTCAACGGCGTGATGGAAATCATCGGGGCTTACGGGGGCGATTGGCTTCGAAAAAACACTCCCCGGGCAGCCTTGCTTTGTGCTTTAGCCGGCGTGGCGATTACCTTTATTGCCATGGGATTCATCTTTCAGATTTTCTCTAATCCCCTGGTGGGTCTCCTGCCGACGTTTCTCATTCTTATTTCTTACGCGGGCCGGGTGAAGTGGCCGGGAGGATTACCGGGGGGGTTCCTGGCGGTGGTGATCGGCACGGTCTTCGCCTGGACGCTCAAGTATTTAGGTTTAGTTTCATTTAATGTTTCCACCGATCCCATCCTTTGGGGATTTCATCACCCACATCCGGTGCCGCAAGATATTTTTTCCTTTTTGACAAGTCCTACCGGCTGGAAATACATGGCGGTCATTTTTCCCATGGGGCTTTTTAACGTCATCGGCTCGCTTCAAAATCTGGAGAGCGCTGAGGCAGGCGGAGACCGCTATCCCACCCGGCCCTCTTTATTAACCAACGGCTTTGCCACGCTCGCGGCAGCCTTCTTTGGCAGTGCTTTTCCTACGACCATCTATATCGGCCACCCCGGTTGGAAGGCTATGGGGGCACGGCACGGTTATTCGATTTTGAACGGAGTTTTGATTTCGCTTTTATGTCTTTTCGGAGGGGTTACGCTCTTTTTAAGGCTGATTCCACAGGAGTGCATCCTGGGTATTTTGCTTTGGATCGCCATCATCATTACGGCCCAGGCTTTTCAGGAAATACCCAAACCTCACGCTTTAGCGGTGGCTTTTGGTTTTATCCCCGCTTTCGCCGCTTTTGTGTTGGAACTGGTGGTGGAACCCACCTTGCAGGCCGCTCATGTTTCTTTAGCCGCCGCGGCCCCGGCCTTGGAGGAAAGTTTTCATTTAAGAGGGCTTATTTCCCTCAGCCAGGGGTTTCTTTTAACCTCGATGATTTTCGCGGCAATTTTGGTTTTTGTGATTGAACGTCAATTTCAAAAGGCGGCCTATTGGTGTTTCGCGGCTTCGGTTTTTTCCTTCACAGGGCTGATTCACGCTTATGTTCTGACAGCGGACGGGGAGATTCTCAATCAGTTCGGCTTTTGGGCCGCGCCGGACTTTGGGGTGGTTTACACCCTTATCGGCGCTATTCTTTTAGGCCTTTATTTCCGCGAACAAGCCAAGTGATTCCGTATAAATCTCCTTGGCTGGTTTGGATTAGCGGACTATGATTTTCGTACTTTAACCTAGGGGTATCCATGAAGCGGTTTTTCTTCCTATTTGCGGTTTTGGCGTTTTCCCCAACTCTTTTAAAAGCCGAACCGTTTCAGACCGTGATGTCCACCCCCACCGTTTCCCTGAGTGATTCGGTGGTTCAGTGGAACCAATGTTCCGATGACAACGGATTAACGACTTACTGGGCGAACGTCAAGGGAAGCCAGGTGATCGCTTTTCGCGGCCAGGGGATTGTGGACGCGCCCATGGAAAAGGTCGCTTCGATTATTATCGATACGACCCGCGGCACCGAATGGATCAATAGTTTGGTTTTATCCAAGATGGTTCGAAACATCTCGGATGCCGAGTTTATCGAGTATGACCACGTAGGCATTCCTTTTCCTTTCGACCAAGTCATCTCGGACCGCGATTTCGTATCCGACGTCAACGTGAAATACGACGCTAAGACCGAATGGATGACGGTTAGTTATAAACCGACGGAGGATTCGGCCGCGCCGCTCATTAAAAAATATACCCGGGGTATTGTGGATTGTGAGTTCAAGCTGGTTCGAATGTCCATGCCGGATCAGACTTATGTGGAAGCCCGAGTTTTTACGGACCCCAAGGGCAGTATCGCCAAATGGCTGGTGAATTTCTTCCAGCAGGGCTGGCCTCAGGACACTTTTGAAGGACTGCGTAAACAAGCCGCCAAGAAAGACATTGAAATCCTTCCTCTTGTGGCGGAATTAATGAAAAAAACCGATGAGGATAAAATCGTAGAAAAAAATTGAACGACCTTAACTGTATTTAAAATCCCAAACCATTAATGAGTTTGGGTATTGGCCGGAGTAGTTCACAAAATCGATCAGGGAGGTTTTATGAAAAAAGTAATTCCGTTTTTATTTCTCTTTTTATTAAGCCCGGTTTCTGTAAAAGCCCTAAGTCCCGTTTCTCAATATATGGATTTGGTAGCTGGAGAAGGCGAGGCGGGTTTTCGAGATGGAACTTTCACGGCCGCCTTATTTTCACACCCTACTTCGGGGGTGTATAGCGATGATAAAACCAAATTATTCATCACCGACATGGATAACAATTGCATTCGCGTGATCGATTTAGCCCATCAAAATAATGTTTCAACCCTTTGTGGAACCAGAGAAAAGGGAGATAAGGATGGTAGTTTTGAAACGGCCGTGTTCAACCAGCCGTCCATTATTACTAGTCTTTCTGGACAACAATTGATTGTCTATGAAGGAGGGGGGCAAGTATTTAGGCTGATTGATCTGGTTAAGAAGGAGGTGTCGACTTTGACAACTCACCAGACCGATGGATTATCATTGGGCGGTGTTAGGGGCATGGTTTTCGATCCAAAGAGTAACTCGCTTTATTTTACCCAGCCGGACTTTCAAGTTTTAAGAAAAGTAGACATTGTGACTGGAGAAAATTCCATTCTATTGCAAAAAAATCCGCAACTTCCCAGTCCGGGAGCGATTTGTTTATTCAGGGATCATCTCTGTGTGGCCGATGCGAACCTTCCGTCTGTTTACCAAGTAGACGCAACAGAGAACACGCCGGTCGCGAAGACAAATCTCGCTGAAATCGCCAAAGGTGAGAAGATTTTAAGTTTGACAGCTTCTGACGATATTCTTTACGCCTTTGAAGGATCTGATACACCCTGGGTCCGACTTATAGCAAAAGAACAATTCCCAGCGGGTGAGATCAAGTTTATGTCGCTGTGGGGTCAATTCCTCGAAACAAAAAGCAATGATTTAAAAACCTTGTTTAATTTTGAAATCCGTCCGGGACTGATCGCCGTACCGGGAGAAATTCGAAAATTTTTATATATAGCGCCTTCTTTAAATCAAGTTATAACCCTAAAAGACTATGCGTTTTTTGAATTCAAAAACGGTCTAAAAAACGAATACGCAGAAAATCTAAATGGTCTCGCGGATTTTACTTATCCCTATCCCAAGCCGCCGAATACTTACCGTATCGTTATGTTGGGGGATTCCAGAATTTTTTATGAAAATGAGAATCAGGATTTAAGGTGGCCCTGGGGAGCTCATAACCGGCAGGAAACGCTTCCCAAAAAATTGGAAGCTATGTTGAACATCCAGGCGGCCCTGGAGGACATTCCTATCCATTTTGAAGTTTTGGTTCTGGCAAAGTTTCGCTGGGAATGCCCGCTGACGGAATGGCCTTATTTCTATTTCAATGATCGAATTGCTAGTTATGATCCTGATGCCGTTTTCTTGATGATGCCAAATGATTTCTTTATGGATTCGTGGTTTCGCTGCCCTTACACGAAAGAGGGATTGCCGGATGTTCTTCAAAATCAAGATGATGAATATTTATTAAAGCCGATGGAAGAAAAATTGGCCAACGAACCGCTGCCAAAGGATTTATACGAGCGTTGTTTAAAACGGAAATGGGTTTCAAAAAATCATTGGGATTTCCCTTCTCTTTATGATTTACAGGCAGATCCGGATATTTTTGAGGATACAAAAAAGATGACAACCCTTCTGATGAAGGCTTTGAGCGACAAGGTCAAGGGATATGCCGTTCAAAAGGGACATGCCATTCCAGTTCGGATGTTCTTTTTTCCACGAGGAAGCATAGGGGCGCCAGAACCAATAGAAGTCTATCGTAATTTTTACAAGGACGTTTCAAAACGGGCGAATATTGATTTTGAGGACTTGACCGACCCATGGACCGCTTTAAAAGTTTCTACTTATCCAACAGGCGAGTTTTGGGGTATGTACCACTTTGATCACAATGGGCACACTATTTTTTCCTATTTGATGACCTATTATTTAATCCATCATCATCTGATTCCGTTCGAAACGGGTCAAAATAAAACGGAATCGAAATGAGACGACCGACCTTATTTTATATTTAGCGTCGTGTTTAATTTTTCGGGATCACGCTGATTTGACCGTTTTCTTCTAGGACAGCGAAGCGAACTTGGCCCGCATCAATCGCACCGCTTTTTCGCAGAGCCGCCTGAAGGTCTTCCAATGTGATTCTTTCCCGCCTCAAGTTCTCCTGCAAAATTTTTCCGTTATGAATCAAGATGGTGGGAGTGCCTTCCATCGCCCGGCGCATGAATTTAAACCGGTAGGAAATTTCAACAACGCCCCAGTTGAGAACCAAGATGGTGACCGCGCCGATCATTCCGCCGCCCAGGGAGTTATCGTTGCCGATGACAGCGTTCTGGACTACGTTGGAAATAATCAAAAGCACAACCAGATCGAAGGGTGTCAGCTGGCCGACCTGTCTTTTACCCGTAAAGCGAAATGCGATTAGGATAAAAAAATAGATCACAACCGATCTTAAAAGTTTCTCCCAAACGGGAATATCAGGTATCCATAAGTGTCCCATGATCACTCCTTTAAGATGAAAAGCCCGCCCTAAAACGGGGCGGGCTTATAAATCATTACCGATTCAATTTTTATTAACCAAACAGAGGCCGGCCAGTGGTTAGGCAGGCCATATTCTTCTGCCGCCATTTGAAGGCGTAATTTTTTCCATATTTTTTAGTTCCGTCTCGGTTAAAGGAGTCAAAAGACCTGCGGAGACGTTCTCTTCCACCTGCTGGGGACGTTTGGCCCCAGGAATTATTACCGAAACCGCAGGGTGGGCCAGGGTGAACTGAAGCGCAAGCTGGGCAAGGGTTTTACCTTTGGCCAGGGGCTTCAATTGCTCGACTTTCTCCAAATCGTCCAAAAATATTTTTTTCTCTTCAGGCTTGTTCTGCCAATTTCTCCTGAAATCGCTGGCCTCAAATTGTGAATTCTTGTTTAATTTGCCCGTCAACAGGCCCATCGCCAAGGGACCGCGAATGAGGACACCGATATTCTCTTTTTGGCAGTAGGGAAGAATTTCGGCTTCGGGGGTGCGGTTTAAAAGGCTGTAGTCGATTTGAAGAACCGAGCAAAGGCCGTTTGAGTTGAACTTTTTGAGAAAATCAAAATCGCTGGTGCTGGCGCCATAACCTTTAATTTTTCCCTGTTTTTGGAGTTTTTCAAAGCCCGCCAAAAAAATGGAAAGGTTCGGTTCGGCATAAGGAATGTGACTGAAGATAATATCCACATAATCGGTTTGAAGCCGCTTCAGGTTGGATTCCACGCCCGCGATAAATTTATCCACGGTAGTGTACTGGGATTGGTTGCCGTCATAGCCGATCCAGCCGATTTTAGTAGAGACGATAAATTTATCCCGCCGGCCTTTCATAGCCTGGCCGAGTAGTTCCTCGCTATGACCGTTTCCATAGACGTCGGCGGTATCGAAGAAATTAACGCCCATTTCCAAGGCCTTATCGATGGCGGCGAAAGTTTCGCGGTCCTCGGCCGTTCCCCACTCGGAGCCGCTCACCGCCCATAGGCCCAAACCCACCTCGGCGACCGAAATATTGGTTTTACCCAGAATTCTTTTTTGTAATGGCATGGTTTGTTTCCTTTAATATTCAATCAGGGATTATTTAATGGCTGGAATTTTTCTGTCGGCCCGCTTTTTATTCAACGTAAGCGTCGGCCTCAATTTCAATCATCATATCAGGATCGATCAACTTGGAAACTTCCACAATCGTCATGGCGGGGCGGACCTCGCCGAAAAATTCTCCGTGGGCTTTCCCAAATTTTTCCCATTCGCCGATTTTGGTCACAAAAAGACGAGTACGGACCACATGCTTCAAATCCGCTCCAGCTTTTTGCAATCCCGCTTGCAGATTCTTAATGGCTTGAGTGGTTTGGGCGTAGGGATCGCCAACTCCCACAATTTTTCCATCCGCGCCGCTTCCAGTGGTTCCGGAAACATGCACATAACTGCCAACTTTTACCGCACGTGAGTAGCCAAGGATAGGTTCCCATTTAGAACCGGTGCTGATGTTTTCGCGTTTCGACATAAAAAACTCCTGAGAGTGATTATTCTAAATTGTTTTTAAGCAGAACCCGTCTTGCGGGGGGCGCTGATTTGGCGGCTGGTGTTGGTCGATGTGTTCGGTCTCATGGGTCCGCCCTTTTCATGCTTGTGTTCGTGTGAATGGCCGTGTCCATGGGGGTGGTCGTGTCCTTCATCGTCGTGATCATGATCCGCATGAGAGGCCGATTCGGCGTTGGTTTTGGCCAAAGCTGCGCTCTTGGCTTTTTCATCCGCTTCCAAGTGGCACTTTTTATATTTTTTTTTCGAGCCGCAGGGACACTCGTCGTTCCGGCCTGTTTTTAACCGAGACTGCCAATCATTTTCCGCCATTTTTTACCCCTTAAGATTGATGATGTTTGAGGTGATTATACTCGGAATGGAAAAGCTCTCCGATAAGCCTTTTACTTTTTTGAACCGGCTTTGGCCGCTTCTTTGGCTTTTTTGGCTTCCAGCGCCTGCCAATCCTCATATTCGGCGTAGCTTCCCTTAAAGTCAGTGAAAGTGCCGTCGGGTCTGAGTTCCAAAATGCGGTTAGCCACTTTGCCGATCAAATCCTGGTCATGACTGGTGAAAACCACGGTGCCTGTGTATTCGGCCAAAGCGGTGCTAAGAGACTCGATGGATTCCAAATCCATATGGTTAGTCGGTTCGTCCATGATCAGCACGTTGCCGCCCTCCAGCATCAACCTGGATAGCACCATACGCTGGCATTCGCCCCCGGAAAGAACTTTCACATTCTTGTCCTGCTCTTCGCCGGTAAAGAGCATGCGTCCGAGCATCCCGCGAATCACCTGTCCTTCTTCGAGCGGCGCGAATTGACGCAGCCATTCCAGCGCCGTCATGTCGCGGGTGAGCTCTTCTTTGACGTCCTGAGGCATGCTGCTGAGTCTTACGGTGCTTCCCCAGGCGGCTTGACCTTCGTCAATTTTTACGCCCCATTGAGCCAAATCCGAACCTTCAGCCTGATAGGTTCCCACCAGACATTTGACCAAAGTGGTTTTACCCACGCCGTTGGGACCAATCACCGCGATTTTGTCGCCGTTGCCCACGATGAAACTGATTTTTTGAAGTACTTTCTGATCGCCATAGCTCTTGCTGATACTTTTAACATTGAGAACGTCTTTACCCGCTGGTTGTTTTTCTTTAAAGAAAAGACGGGGATACTGGCGGGTCGAGGGAATGATTTGTTCCAACTCGATTTTTTCCAAAAGCCTGGCACGGCTGGTGGCCTGGGCGCTTTTACTGGCGTTAGCCGAAAAGCGGGCGACGAAAGCTTTCAATTCTGCGATTTGTTTTTCCTTACGCACGTTTTCGGTCATCTTCGCGTCCAAGTTTTGCTTTGAAGCGGCTGTGAAGTAATCATAGTTACCGGAGTAAACAGTGACCTTTTCCCGGTCAACGTCGGCAATGTGGGTGCAAATGTGGTTTAAAAAGTGCCGGTCATGGCTGATGACAATAATGGTTCCTTCGTAGCTGTTGAGATATTCTTCCAGCCAGTCGATGGTGCGAATATCCAGGTTGTTGGTTGGTTCATCGAGTAGCAGGACGTCGGGCTTGGCGTAAAGGACTTGGGCCAACAAGACCCGCACTTTCCATCCGCCCGTGAGCTGCTGCATTTTCCAATCGTGCTTCGCGGTTTCGACGCCTAAACCTTCCAGTAGTTCACCCGCGGCAGCGGTAATGGTGTAGCCGTCCATATCGCCAAACTGGGATTCTAATTCAGCCGCGCGGATTCCCTCATCATGGGTCATTTCCGCTTTGGCATAGAGGGCATCTTTTTCCTGCTGAACCTTCCAAAGGTCTTCCCGGCCCATGAGGACCGTTTCCAAAACGGTGTATTCGTCATAAGCGTATTGATTCTGTTTTAAAACCGCGACTTTTACGCCGCGATCCACGGCGATTTCGCCCTCGTCAGCTTTAATCTCGCCCGAAAGAATTTTCATAAAAGTGGATTTACCAGCGCCGTTGGCGCCGATAAGTCCATAACAATAGCCCGGGTTGAATTTGACGGTGACTTTGTCGAAAAGAGTTTTTTTGCCGAATCGAAGGGTAATATCTTTTGCAGAGATCATGCTTTAACAACACTCCATAGTAGAAATAAGGGACGCAATTTTCGGATGAATTAAAGGGAGAGTCAAGAAGGATCGGCTTTAAATCAGGACTTAACGGTTTTCGCCTGAGTCTGTTCCATGGCCTTTTGTTTCAAATAAGGCTCGTAATGATTGGTATAAAACTGGTCCTTGTGATCCCGCCAGGTATCAATGCCGCCAATGGAGCGGTAAAAGCAGATAAAAAGCCACGCATAATCCCATTGATAGGGTAAAAATCCCGCGCGAATGCCATTCGGGTATAAATGGTGGTTGTTGTGCCATTCTCCCGTGATCAGTCCAGGCCAAACTTGATTGATGGAAAGGTTGGTACGGTCAAAATCGTCGCCTTCTTTACGAAGGTCTTTGCCGCCGCCATGGCCGCTGTAATTATAAGTCCGAACCCCGACGGCCCAAAAGGCCGCTCCGCCAAAGATGGCACAGACCAGAGGCATGCCGCCCATAAAATAGAAAACTATAAACCAGAAAGCCCAGTTAAGGAAGAAGTGCGATATCGTCCAGAAAGGGTGACAAACCGAACCCCATTTTAGATATTGCTCATAGCTGTTGACCTTGACGCCCGTGTGTTGGACCAAGGCCGCAGTTCGAATGTAATCCTCGCGGCTCATGTTTCGGGCAATAGCCTGATGGTTTACATCCGCCAAAAAGCAATAAAGCCATCCACCGTGGACGTTATAGGGGTCTCCAGGTTTTTCCGAGAACTGGTGATGCACATGGTGGGAGACAATATAAACTTCCTCTGGAATCAACTTAATAACCATCTGACGAACAATAAAAAGCCAAAGTTTATGAGAGAAGGTGAAAGCGTGATGGGTGCCATAGCGGTGTAAATAAATGGTTCCATGGGTACCCAAAATGACCATGCTGTAAATAAAGGCGATAAGAAAAAGTTTCCAGGTGAAATAGTGAAAAAGAAATACGAAGAAAAAAGGCGCGAAAAAAATAACGGTAAACCAGCTAAAAAGCGGCAACCAATTTTTTCTGGATTTAAAAATATTCAACCGGGTGAAAAACTCGTGAACCAGTTCTCCCTGGGTTGGAACATACAACTTTCCATCTTTCAGGTATCCATAAGAGGGTGGATCCAACACCCTGTTCAAAAAAGACATTTAAAATCCCTCCGCCAAACTTGCGCTTTATAAACGACATTTCCCCAAGGCTTATTAATGATGGGTCATTCATTATAACCTCTTTATGATCATGATTAGGTTAATTCACGAAATCAGGGATTTAAGGAGTTTTTTGCGGGAGTTTTAGCCAAAATGTCGGCTAAATGGGCTTTCCATTGAGCCAAGAGGTCATTGTCTGAATTTTTTAAACGATGTTTATAGCTGAATTTGTCCCGAATATATTGGGTTATCTCTCCGGTTTTCGCTATTTTGACCTGTCCGCGAGAAACAGTTACCACCGGTCCGTTAAAAGCGTTGAGTCTGACCGCATTTTTTTGGCGGATAGCCTCAAAAAGAGTTCCGTGACAGCGGCAGATCAAACTTTGCATTGAAACCTCAAATGTCATATTTTGCGGAGATTGATCCAGTTGGCACCAGAGATCTCCGGTTAAGAGATTTAACCGGACCTGTAAATTTTTATCTTCGGATCTTAAGCGGCTGATATGAATTTTTGTATGAGGCCCGAGAAAAATGTAAGCTTTTCCCGGTAGTCTTAAAAGAGCCTCCCCTTTCGCGCCGGTCAAAACGTTATCACCATCGTCCACTTCTTCAGTGATTCGAAGACGAGCGGTTTCATCCCTTTCGTCGTGATAAGCCGTGACGGGACCGCTGATCCACCATACGGTTAATCGGCTGTCATCCTCTTCTATCGGCACAGCCCAGCATCCGGACGGCCTGAAGAACAGGGTCGGCGCCAGCACTAGTCCCAGAAGACAATATCTATTCAATTTCATCAAACCCTCAAAAGGAGTTACTCGACCGTAACGCAAAAGATCGTTCGGTGATGTATTTTTAGACGGCAAAACCATACCATAGTGTCAGGCAAAACACTCAAATCGACTCAAGGAGAATATCTATGTCCGAACCTCATGTGGCAGCTAAAGCCCCCATCGCGGTGGAATTGGAAGCCGGGAAAACATACGCCTGGTGCGCCTGCGGCCAATCGAAATCGCAGCCTTTTTGCGACGGTTCGCACAGTGGAAGCGAGTTCAGGCCTCTCATTTTCAAATCAGAGGAAAAGAAAACCGCTTATTTATGTCAATGTAAACACTCGAACAACAAACCATACTGTGATGGTACGCACAAAAGTCTGCCCTAATTTTTTAAAAGAGCCGGATCTTTAAAAAAGGTCCGGCTTTTTTATTTTTGAAGCGACCCCCTTTTTTTAAAGGCCTACTCCACTTGTTTACCGAGGAATGGCACGTTTGGTATGGAAATATTTTGAAAAGCTTTCGGTAAAGCGGGTTCGATAAACCGATCTATAACGGTTTGATGGAAAACACCCAACATCATTATGCCCGAGGCTAGAATCAAAATCGGAATTTTCGACGCGATAGATGAAGACTCCGTTGCGGCGGCATTCTGGTGTTCATAAATTAAAACGATCAGCTTGGCGAAATAAAAAAAATTAAACAACACTATTGCGGCCACCAGAGCGAAGAGAATCCAATTGTTTCTTTCAAGAGCCCCTTGAATTAGGTACCATTTTCCCAAAGACCCGCAAGTGGGAGGAATGCCCACCAGGGACGCGGCGAAAACAACCAAGGCTAATCCAGTCCAGGGCCTTTGACGGCCCAATCCCGCCAAACGGGATAAAGGCAGAACGCCAGGAGTGGCGCGAAGAGTTCCGGCGATAAAAAACAATCCCGCGACTATCAGCAGTTGATTTAAAAGTTCGAGCAAACTTCCGGTGAGGGCGCTTTTATTTCCCAAGAGAAAACCCACAAAAAGGAAACCCAATTGAGCCACACTGATAAAAGCTGTTAACTGCTGAAAATCATTTTGCCGAAAAGCCAAAACAAAATTCCAAAATAAAAGAGGAATTAAAAGATATTCCAATCCCAAGACCCAAAAGGGCTGATGGAAGCCCGGCAAATTCAGTGTGAAAAATAAAAGAATAAAAAGGACATAGACTAAACTCCGCGCCAAAATGGACGAAAGCAATCCCATGACAAAAGAGGGGGTTTGACTCACTAATCGGAAGAAAAAAGCGGGTAAGGGGAATATTAGAGGCACGACAAAGGCAAGGATGCTCAATAAACCCGCAGTCAGAACGACAGCGGCGTTTTTGGAAATGAAAATTTGGGATAAAAGATCATCCAGATTGAGTGTGCCGGTTGAGGCGTATAGGAAAAAGGCGGATAAAAGTAAAAGAGAAGCTCCCGCACTGCCCCAAAGGAAAAGATAAAATCCATCTCTCCAGTTTTTTGCCTGTCCTACCACAATCAACCCTGTCGCCGCCGCTAAAGCCGTTTCTAGACAAAAATAAAGGCTCAATAGATCCCGAAGAAATAAAAACCCTAGAACCGAGCCGAGGAGTAAAAAAAGAAAGGCGTTAAATAAACCCTCTTTCACAGACTCCTTACGCTGAAGAATCCAGTAAGGCAAACCGTAAAACCAGGTTGACATTCCAATCAGCCAAATCCATCCCGTGAGAAAAATGGTAAAGGGTGTTAGAACCAATTCTATTCCCCAGGGGGTGGCCCAGCCGCCCAGGTTGTAGAACCATGATCCGTTGGATAAAACGCCTTCCAGAGTTTCCCATCCGAAAACCCAGCCTGCCGTAAAAACGATCAAAACAAACAGCCGATTCATCCAGGTTGAGGTAAAAGATAATCCCGCTATAAATGGAACGGCAACGAAAGGAAGCGTCAAAATTAAAATAGGCAAGTGTTCTTTCACGCGGGCCTTTTCGTATCGTTGTTTTCAATTTGCAACGAACCCTGCCTTCTTAAAACACCCAAAGCGAAAATCAGCATTATTCCTAAAATACCGATGGAAAAAATACCGATCAGAAAAGCAACAACCTGGGGAATTGGATTCTCCTGTCCATGGTAATGAGAAGAGGCGGAAAGCCATAACAAAACGATACTGACCTGAAAAACAGCCCAGGCCGTGATTTTTTTTGCCAAATGAGTTGACGCGAAAAGACGATAAAAAGCGATTAAGGCCATGAGGAGGATTAAAATTCGGACGATTAAAAGAGTATTAAGAATCAAGCCGTTTTCTTCTTTCCCAAAACCCAAGTTTTCCAAGCCCACGTTAAAGAAGCGAGGGTAGTTAATAACACCAGTCCACCCGTGATCCAGGCACCGTGAACCCGAGCGGATGCGCCAAAGGGGCCCGACCAAAACTCATAATCCATGAAATTACTGCTACTTTTTAAACCGACCCAGCCTAAAACGAAAAGTATCAAGGAAGAAAATAGGGAAACGTAGGCCCATATCCAGTCCGAAGGGCGAATAGACAAATTCTCCACTACGCGGAACAATAAAATCGCCAAAGTCAAACCGAGAAAAAATAAATCAAAAAGGATTAAATCAAAACTCCGATAGTCCAGCAAAACAGCCAAAAAGGAAGAAGTGAATCCGGTCTCTTCCGCGCCATGATCCAAATAGCGAGAAGCTACATGAAAGGTCGGATTGGTATCCCCTAAAGGCGGCAGCGAGATCAGGCCATAGAATAAAAGTACGGCGAGTGCGAGAAGAAAAATCCAAGCGACAAGACGGAAGGAAATGAAATGAGATAGAGTTGAAGAGTCCGTATGTTTTGCCAAAATAGGAAACCCTTTGTGAATAATAGTGAAGAAAGGCTTATCCTAACAGATTGTTGAACCCTCATTTCATTATTTGAAATGGAAAAATTAAAAACGGGAATTTACCCTACCCCTATTATTGTGTTTACAAAAGGAAGGATTACGCACAAAAACGTATTTTTCCCACGAGATTAAAACTTTGGTTTATCAGTTATGATGACAACATCTTATTTCTTTTCGGATTTGGAGTTTTCCGTGTCCCTGATGAATTCATCTCAAAGTTCTAAAGTTTCCCTAGGGTTTTTGGTTCTCTTTGCCGTTACGGGTCAATTTTTCATGGCACAAGCGGATAAACCTTATACGCTCTGGGTAGGGCTGTTTTTTTACGGTTTAGCTCTTTTGGAATTAAAATCCTTTTATTCGCCGCTTAGTTCACCGTTAAAGCCCTTATCCAGCCAGGCCGAAAGTCTTTTTCTGGTTTTAATCCTGGGGTTAGCCTGCTTTTTTCGCCTTTATCGGATTGACGTTTTACCCGCTGGAATGCATACGGATCAGGGTTTGACAGGGTTATGCGCTCTTCGGATCGAGCATGAGGGTTGGCGACCTTTTTTTGAAATTTTTAACTACCAAATCCCGGAAGTTTTACTTTTTTATCAACTGGCCGCTTGGTTCCGCTGGGCTGGGGATTCACTCTTTAACTTCCACCTTTTTTTTACGCTTCAGGCTTTTTTTGCTTTCATTTTTTTTTACGCCGCCATCCGCCAGCTTTCCGGTTCGAAAACCGCCCTGATTTCTTTGTTCATTTTGGCGGTCACCCGCTGGAGCTGGATTGAAACCCGCACCTGTTATCCCAGCAGTGAAGTGATTTTTTATCTATTCGGCGCTTTGTGTTTTTGGGTTTACGGACTTCAAAAGCAAAAAAAATGGGCTTTTATTTTATCGGCGCTTTTCATGGGCATGGGTCTTTATACCTATCAGGCTTTCAAGCTGGTTCCCCTTCTCTTTTTGATTTACGGGGCTATAGAGTATTTTCGGTACCGCAAGGGCAATTCATTTCGGTTTTCCACCATCGTTTGTTATTTTTTGATCGTTTTTGTATTGGCCTTGCCTCTGCTTCACTATTTTTGGCAGGAAAAAACGTTGGGAAACCGGGAACGTGATGTTTTTATCGGCAATACCCTGTTGGAACAGAAAAGTTTAAGGCCGCTTTGGGATGTTTGGGTCGGTAACGCCTTAATGTTCAATCGAACGGGAGATGAAATCGCCCGTCACAACATTCCCGGACACCGCATGTTGGATGATGTGACAGGTATTCTTTTTATATTAGGGCTGGGCTTGGCTTTTTGCCGGCGCAAAAACCGGGATTCCTTTTACTTTCTGACAGGATTTTTTATCTTGGCCCTGGCAGGACTTCTTTCCAACCAGCTTAACAATTCCAATCGGCTGGTGGTTTTAACCGCTTTCACGGCTTACTTTGCAGGTTCTTTTCTGGAATATTTTTGGAATTATCTGGATCGAGTTTTTCCATCCAGGAAAAAATGGATCATCGCCGTTTTGCTGACAGGGTTAACCGCGATGACCACGCAAAATGTTTACACCTATTTTGTGGAACAAGCGAACAACGAGGATTGCCGCCTCAGCCTGGGTTTGGAACAGGCCACCATAGGCCAAACCATCGGCAACTTTCAAAAGGCATCGCCGGAGCGCTTTCATTTTTTCATCGCGCCCTTTTATTTTAATAATCATGTGGTCCGTTTTCTGGGTTATCAGGGCATGGCGGAAAGTTCTCCGCTGGATTTAGCCGCACTGGCCAAAGGCGATTTCCCAAAAGACAAAGACGCCGTATTTTTTATGGAGCAGAATAAAGGAGCCTCTTTCGATTTCTTAAAAATGCTTTTTCCTGGTGGACGTGAAACACTTCTTAAAAATTCAGAGGGCCATGTTTTGCTTTACCGATATGACGTATCCGCGGATTCCCTAAGACAGTTTAAAAAATGGAATCGAGGACTTATGGGGACCTATTGGAACGCTCCGGACGCCAAGAGCAACCCCGTTTTAAGCCGTCAGGACCCGGTTTTAAATTTCACGTCCAAACACGATTTTCCTTTTCAAAATTACCCGCCTTTTTTTATCCGCTGGAAAGGACGGTTAATCACTGAAACAGGCGGAACCTATCGGATCCGGCTTTTAACCACGGATAAAGCCCTGATCAAGGTGGATGGCAGAGAGGTTTTTAATACTGAAAAGGCGGAAGAAGAAAGCGTTTCCATGAAAAAGGGGTTTCATTCAATACAGGTGGAATATAAAAAGATGGAAGGGGATTTGATATCCATCCATTTGGTCTGGATGACTCCCGGTCAAAACCAATGGGAAGTTGTGCCGCCGACCGCTTTCGGACCTCTTTCTAGCCGTTAGATTTTCATTCCAATTACTGGATGAGCTTTTTATGCATGGATTTCACCGCCAAGGCTCCCAGAATAAAAGGAACGATCAGCAGATAGGGAACGGCGATATAAAGATCACCGGTGAACCTACCGGTTGTGAGCATGCGGGACACATCGATAAAGTAATAAAGCGGCAGCATCTTTGCCACGACAGAAACAACGGGGGGTAATTTATCCACGGGGAACAGCGTACCGGAAAACAGAATCAGCGGTGAAATGACTCCGGTAATAAAAAAATTAAATTGATTGATATTTTTTACCAGCCGCGCGGCAAAGAGCCCCAAGCTTCCAAAAGCGACGGCCGTAAAAAATCCCACAAACGGCACCAGAATGGCCCAGGCCGAATGAATGACGCCAAAAAACGATAAAACAACGATCACCACCAGAGAGAAGAACCATCCTTTGGTTCCGGTATAAAGCAGTTCTCCCCAAAAAACCTCGTTGACTCCTACTGGAGTTGAAATCATGGCGTCATAGTTGTGATCCACCATCATCCGGAAATAAGTCCCGTAGGATTCCTCGAAAGCGGATGTGTAAACGGCGGCCATCATGGCCTGGGCGGGGGCGATAAAAGTGAGGTAATCCATCCCATCCATGGTTCCCACCGCGCTGGCCAGTCCCCAGCCCACGGCCAAGATAAAGATCAGCGGTTCCAGAACGGTGGGAAAGGAGTTGGTCCAAAAATTATTTTGATAAACCCGATAATGCCTGTACCAAATGGCACTGACCATACGGGCGAAAGTGGGAAGCTTGCGGATTTTATTCGGATTCATGCAGATCCCTCCCGGTTAATTTCAAAAATAAATCCTCTAACCCGGTGGTGCGGATACGAAATTGTCCCTGAAAATGAATGGCTATTTTTTCCAACTCGGAAGGCGTGTCGGAGAAAAGGAATAGTTTGTCCCCGTGCGTTTCCAACTGAATGGATGAAGGAATTTGAATTTCATTCCTTTTAGCAACAGGCAGTTCCAGTACATAAGGTTGCAAATTATTTTTAACCAGTTCTTCGGGTCTGCCTAAAGACAGCACTTTTCCTTTATCCAGTACCAGTAGCCTGTCGCATAACTCCTGAGCCTCTTCCATATAATGGGTGGTCAGCAAAATCGTCACGCCCTGCGCTTTGAGTTCTCGTAGTTTCGCCCATATGAGATGGCGGACTTGCGGGTCGAGACCGGTGGTCGGTTCATCGAGGATCAGAAGATCCGGGTCGTTCAAAAGCGCCCTGGCGATCACCAAACGCCGTTTCATGCCGCCAGAGAGCTGGCGGATACCTGCGTGGGCTTTACTTTCCAGCGACATAAAGGCCAGCAATTCGTCAATTTTGGGCTGAATCTGTTTGCGGGAAAATCCAAAATAACCGGAATAAATTTGCAGATTCTGGGTAACGGTTATGTCTTCATCCAGGTTATCGGTTTGAGCCACGACACCTAAACGGTTTTTGATTTCGGAGGCTTTCTTATCCGGGTCCAGGCCAAAAATAGAAAGTTCGCCTGCGCCCCGGGGAGAAAAACAATAGATCATCTTCATAAGAGTGGATTTACCCGCGCCATTAGGGCCTAAAAAGCCGAAACACTCGCCGGGACGGACGTCAAAGTCTACACCGTCCACCGCGCGAAAATCGTCGTAATTTTTGACAAGTTGTCGGGCTTCTATCAGGTTTTCAGTCGGCATGGATCCGAATTTCTCCAGTTTCTTACTTTCTCGCCCGGGACGAAGCCACAGACGGGCTTATTTCCAAGGAATTGGGCCACAGAATACACAAAAGCGGAAAAAAACAAAATTGACGGAAGGTTAAAACTCGGCACAGAAAATGCACTTCTAAAAGAGTAGTTAAAATCCTTAAGGATGGCCAGTTTATGAGGTATATCGGAAGCTTTATCTTATCCCTGCTGGTGCTGGCTTTAACCAGCGTCTTTATTCTCGCAAATCCCTTGGTCATGGGGTTCGAATACGGCCTGAAAAAGGGTTTGGTCAAATTTCCTAAAACGTTCAAAGGCAGGAAAGTCCTTTAGGAAACAGTCCTGCCAGAAGTTTCGAACGATCGTGATTAACCTATTTTATTCTCGACCTTTTCCGCTTAGAAACTGCCGTCGTTTTTTCTTCAAGATGAAAAAGATTTCTGAGCCATAGGCGGAAGTCGTCAAAGTAGCCGTAGACCGACGGTACCACAATGAGGGTCAGTACCAGCGAGCTGATGAGCCCCCCGATGACCGCCACGCCCATGGACTGGCGGAACTTCGCCACTTCGTTCAAGGCCAGGGCCACTGGCATCATGCCCATGATAAGCGCCATGGTGGTCATGAGAATGGGCCTCAGACGGATGACGCCCGCACGCTTGATCGCCTCGTCCCGGGGCATGCCCTCGTTCTCCATGCGCACGATATAGTCCACCAAAAGAATGGCGTTTTTTGTCACCAAACCCATGAGCATGATGAGCGAGATCATGGTGAAGATATTGAGCGTCTGGTGGCACACCAACAGGGCCACGAAAGCCCCGATCATCGCCAGGGGGATCGACACCATGATCGACAACGGGATGATGGGCGAGTCATAAAGGCTCGTCAGGATCATATAGGTAAAGAGCAAAGCCAGACCCATGGCCACTAACATACTGATGGAAAGGTCCTGTAAGTCCTTGCCCTGCCCCACGAAGTTATAGGTCACGCCCGCGGGAAGCTGTTCCTTTTCCAGGACGGCCTTCGCCTGATTGATGATGTTTCCCAGAGCCCCGCTCTTGCCCAACTGGCCGCTGATCTCGATATAGCGCTGGCGGTTCAGGCGGTTAATCTTCGACGGCCCCTCGGTGGTGACCGGCTGGGCGATGTCGGACAAGCGCACCATGCGCTGGTTCGTATTGGGCACGTAAACATTGTAAAAGTCCTTCTGCAAGTCGCGCTGGTCGTCCTGCATCCGCACGCGGATGTCGTATTCCAGCCCGTTTTCACGGAACTTGGCGGGCACCGTGCCCTCAATCTGGGTGCGCAGTTCATTACCCGCGTCGCTTCCCAGGACGCCTAATTCCTTCATGCGGGCGGGATTCATATCCGCCTGGAACTCGGCCTTGCCGCCGTCATAGTTGGTGGAAACGTCCTCCAACCCCGGGATCTGGGCAATCTCGGGCTTGATCTTGTCGATCAACGGCTGGAGGGTCTTATAGTCGGGCCCGATGATGTCCAGGTTGAAAGGCGCCTGGGCACCCAGGGCGTCCCGGTCACCCACCTGCGGTTGCAGCAGTTCCTTGTAGGGTTCCAACTGTTTGCGGATATCCACCTTGAGGTCCGCGGCGGTCAGGGTGCGCTTGTGGTAATTGACCAAGCGCGCGTAGATGATGGCCACGTTCTCGTTGCCTTGAGTGTCACCCACCACCTCGTCGGTAACCTCGATCTCCGGATGGGAACGGACGATATCCGAAACCTTCTTGGCCCAATCCCGGGTGGTGTCTAACGCCATGCTCGGAGGCCCCTTTAAGGTGACCTGGAATTCGGGGTTGTCCGAGTTAGGGATAAAGGTAAAGGGAATGAATTTACCCAGGAACAGGCTGCCCAGGAATATAACAAAGGCCGTCAGCACCACCGTCAAACGATGCTTGATGCTCCAAACGATCACCTTTTCATACCATTTTTCAAACTTCGTTTGCAGGTCGTCGAACCATTGGAAGAACGCCAGTTTCTTCTCCCGCTTGCCCTTCTTGGCCGCCCAATAGGCCGAAAGCATGGGACCCATGGTCAGGGCTTCGAAGAGCGAGATGATCATGGCAAAACAGACTGTCATGCCGAATTGCTTGAAGAACTGGCCCACTGTGCCCTTGAGGAAAGCGATGGGCAGGAACACCGCCAGGATGACGCCGGTAGTGGCAACGACCGCCAGGGCCACTTCCATGGTGCCATTCAAGGCCGCTGTCTTGGGTTCTTCGCCTTCTTCCATATGGCGCCAGATGTTTTCCCGGACCACGATGGCGTCGTCGATGAGAAGCCCTACAGCCAGGGACAGGGCCAGGATAGTCATGAAATTCAGGGTAAAGCCCATCCAGCTCATCAGCACGAAGGAACCCAGGAGGGAGGTCGGCAAGGCGGTGATCGTGATAAGCGTTGACCGGAAACTTCCCAGGAACAACATGACCACCAGCACCGTGAGGATGATGCCAATGACAATGGTCTGTTTGACGTCGTCCAGGTTCATGCGGATACCCCAGGCGTCGTCCCGCACCACGGAAAGTTGAGCGCCGCCCTGATGGTTCTTGAGGAGCGCGTTGATGGAACCGATGGAATCCGTGACCGCGTCCACCACCGCCACGGTGTTGGCCTTGGTTTGTTTGTGGATTTGTAAGAACAACGCGGGTTCGCCGTTGAAGGAACTGTAATTCTGGGCGTCCTCGGTGGTGTCGACCACCTTGCCGATCTTATCGACGGTGATGGGCACGTCGGAGCCGAGAAAATTGACCACTGTGTGCCGCAGACGGTCCAGGTCGTTGTATTCACCCACCGAGCGGAACAGGGTGTTGCTGCCGTTGGTTTCGAACTTGCCTACCGGGATGTTCTCGCCGTTGAGGCCGATATTGTTGGCCACCGAGGTGGCGCTGATGCGGTAGGCGTTCAGCTTGGCCCGATCCAATTCCACGCGGATCTCGCGTTTGGCACTGCCAAAGATATCCACCACACCGACCCCTTCGAGCTGGGCCAATTGCGGTTTGATGAACTGGTCCGCCAGGTCATAGGCCTGGGGCGAGGTGAGGGTCGACTTGAGTGCCAGGATCATCACAGGCTGGTCCGAAGGGTCCAGCCGCTGGATGACCGGCTCTTCCACATCTTTAGGCAGCTTGGGGCGCACCAACGACAAACGGTCGCGTACCCGTTGTTCGGCCTCTTTACTATCCGTTTCCAGGGTGAACTGGATGGTCACTACCGAAAAGCCTTCCTGGTTGATGGAGTTGATCTGTTTGACGCCTTGGATCGTGGAAAATTGCTCTTCCATGGGCTTAGAGATCTGGGTCTCGATCTCCTCCGGGGCCGCGCCCTTATAATTGGTCGTGACCGAAACCACCGGAAAGCTCACATCGGGGAAAAGGTCCACCCCCAGCGAACGATAAGCCATTATGCCGAGGATGATAATGAGGATAGCCACGCAGGTGATAAAAGCAGGCCTTTCGATGGCGAGTTTAGGTAAATTCATTAGTTGGCTCCTGTGGATGAACTATCAACATTGGACGGATGAATATCGGTGGACAACCACCATTCGGCTTGGGCTAACACGGATAATTTTTCTGAAATAATGGACAGCCGATTGATTTGAGCGGAGTTGTAATCATTTTCAAACGACAGCAATTGAAACTCGGTGGTTCTTCCGTATTCCAGACGTTTTCTTTCCTGATCGGCTTTGCTCTGCTGGATCGATTCGATCTCGGTGGCCATGGCCAATCTTTTGTCCACATCCTGCAAGCGGTCTTCCAAATCCAGCCAGTTTTGACTGACTTGCAGCTGCTTATCCTGCAGACTTAAAACCGCGCTCTCATAATTTTTCTTATAACCTTCCGCAACTGTGGAAGAAGTAAACACATCCAGAGGAAGATTGAACTGAGCCCCCAGAGTCCAAGTCGGATAATTGGTGCCCCAGGCAAGAGAATTGGCTGTGCCGTAATTGGGATCAAGTCCATTGCCTCTATATGAAGCGTTGAGGGTAATGTCCGGATAAATATTTTGATAAGCCTGGTCATAAGCGGCTTTTTGCTGAAGGGTTGTGTCTTCGGCAGCTTTTAAATCCAGTCTTTCCGGCAGTTGCGAGGGGATTTCAACTTTTTCCTGAGTCAGCGATGTTTCCAGCTCGTCCAAATTTTCCGGCACGGAAGCGTCCTTGGTGTTCCGATAGCGGTTGAACTGCAGGCGTGCAGACCGTTCGGATTCGGTGGCGCTCTGTAAATCCAGTTCAGCGACCCGAACGGAAGCTTCGGCCTGAAGGGCATCCGGCGCTTCAGCTAAATTGCGCTCTACCCGCTTTTTAGTCCAATTCCAGATGTCGGTGCTTCGGTCCAGAGTGTTTTGGCGGATTTTGACCTGGGCCCGAACCAGGGCCAAATTCCAATAAGCCAGCTTGGCGTTGTAAAGAAGTTCTTCCCGCTGGTAAGCGGAATTTTTTTCAGCCGATTCCAATTGGTATTGAACCTCATGAACCCCCGCGGCGGTTTGGGCGCCGCCAAAATTTTTAAAGAGAGGCACCGAAAGGGAAATGACCGGGGCGATTTGATAATAAGAAGTTGGAATCACATCAGGATTCAGTCCAAAACCTGAAACGAAAGAAGATTCCACCGCGGACAGAGGGGAATTGGTATTAGTGAAAGCGTAACCTATGGAAACCGTGGGCCCAAAAGGAAGTTCATCCGTAATGGAAACACCGGCTGTATCGGTCTGTGTATGAGGTCCCTGAAAGGGATTGGTTTGTTGCTCCTGATCATCGAAATGGTTGTAGCTGGCCACCAACACCGGCGAATAAGTCAGGTCCTGCTGGTGGGATTGTTTTTCCAATCCAACAACCGCTGCCTGGGCTGATTGATAATCAGAACCCCGGGATTCTACCTGTTTTAAATAGTCTCCCAGTGCCAGCGTTTGGGTAAAAGCAACGCCGCCTGTCAGATAGAGTCCCAAACCAAATCCCAAAATCTTTTTCATATTTCACTCCATAATTTTAAAAACAGAATCCAAAAAATCATTAGTCTCATTCAGGTCACTTATAAAACAAAAGGGGTTCCACTGATTTTCGACCCCGTATCATTTTGTTACAAAATGATACGGCCAGTTATCCCCGCTATTCTTCCGCCGGCCGCGGTCAAACCGCTTGAAACGCCAGGGTATATGTTTTCACTAATTGGCGCACAAAGGCTTCTTCGCCGCCGATAAACCCGGAAGGGTCGCCTACCATTTTCACATTCCAGTCGTAATGAACCAGCGTTGACATGAATTGGAAAAAGAGCAGCCGCATTTCTTTTTCATTTTTCTTTCCCTGAATAAAGGGAGCCACCGCTTGGGCACCCAGTCCGATGTTTTCTTTGAGGAATTCCATATAGAACTTCCGCATTTCCTGATTTTTCATGGTCTCTGAAATCATGATCTCCATCAGTTCCAGATTTTCCGGTTCATCCATCTTCTTTAAATGACTACGGGCGATTTGATCCAAACACTCTTCCAGATTTTGAGCACGGGCCCCCTGGGTGGTTGCCTCGATGGTTTTACTGCGGCAGTCGAGAATCTCTTTGAGAATGGCGTCTTTACTTTTGAAATAGTGGTAAAGGGTGGCCTTGGTCACTTTGCAGGCCTTCGCTACCTGGGACATGCTGGTCTCTTTTATCCCCTGTACGGCGAAGAGATGGCGCGCATGGGCCAGAAGGCGGGTTCTTTGATCTGCGTGTTTTTTGAGATTCAATAAATTAGTCATGGGACCGATAACCTACCGACCGGTCGGTTTATTGTCAAGAGAGTCTCTCGCGAATATTTTTTGGTCAAAAACGAGGCCTTATTAAGGCTTTTGGACAATTTTATCAACTTTGCAACTTTTTAAACCGACCCTCCGTCCAATATGCGAGGTAGGACAGAGTTAGTTTTTGATCCGCCCAAATTAAAAGGAGAATTATCATGAAAAAGTTATTCGCGATGGCTTTAGTTGCTTTGTTTGTTGCTTCTACTTCCAGCTTGGTTTTGGCCCAAACCACCACAACCGCTGCTCCGGCTGCTGCCGCTCCGGCCGCTGCTCCGATGAAAGCTAAGAAGAAGGCGCACAAGAAAAAGAAAAAGGCCGCCGCTGCTGCGACCACTCCAGCCGCCAAGTAATTTAACGGTTTGAGTCTGGTTCGAAAGAACCTAATGTAGTGAATCAAGCGGTTCGGCCCTCAAGGCCGGGCCGCTTTTTTTATTTCTGTCCCTGTTTTTCTTTGTTTCACTCCTGGCAAATCATCAGTCACGCTTAACCAAGTTTCTGTCTTGATACTTTTCCACCTTCAAACTTTCACGCACGATCAAACACCCGCTATTTGCAGGGAATGTGCTGCAACTTTTTTATCGGCGCTCACGTCCTATAAGCGTAGTAGAAATAAAATTTTTTAGGGAGGATGTCATGAAAAAGTTATTCGCCATTGTCACAGCTTTGGTTCTTTTCGCTTCCACTTCGGGATTGGTTTTCGCCCAGGGCACAACTGCCGCCGCGACTCCGACCGTAAAAAAAGTGATGAAGAAAAAAACCCACAAGAAGGTAAAAAAGACGGTTGTTCCGGTTTCTTCTCCGGTCAGTAAATAATTCATCAGGAGACGGTTCAAAGTGATCCGCTCCTTTACCGCGGCCCGAACCATCTTCGGGCCGCTTTTTATTTCCGGAACGTCTAAAACCACGGGTGTTTTTTTAAAAAGAAAGAGAGGCTTTGAAATGAAAAAATTAATGGCGGGCATGTTGTCGTTGTTGATGACGGCAGCTGCGGGAGTTTCGCTGGCTCAAGACGCGACTCCGACGGCAGGCAGTTCAACTGTAACATCCCATGGCAAATCAGAGGTTCGCGCGCGTCTTCGTTACCAGGCTTTACGGATTCGGCAGGGCTTAAAATCCGGAGTTCTTTCTAAAGATCAAGCCGTCGCTTTGATGGATAAATTGAAATCGATCGGTGACCAGGCCAGAGCGGATTTTAATCAAAACGGGAAAAAGCCTTTGGCCAATGATCAGCGAGCTCAAATCAATCAGCTGTTGGATGAAAACTCAAAAGTGATCTACCAGGCTAAACACCCAGGGAAATCAACATCAACGGATTCAAATACCCCTGACGATAGCAACGACGCCAATTAAGTTGAACTTTTTCACGGTTGTATAAAACAAAGAGGGACTTTTTTATAAAATACCTAAGGAGGTTGGGGCTCCCCCGCCTCCTTTTTTATTTTATTAAAAGATAAAACCCCTGCTTTTAAGCCGAAAGGGGATATTTCCCCCAGAAACTTTGAAAATCCCTATAATTCTCATGAGTTTTGGCTTCGATGGACATATTGACACCCCTGTTTCCTGGGGGTAAAACGTTGCCCATTTCTGAAATTAGCAACGAGGTTTTTAATGTCACAAAATCATACCTTTGTCACACGCCGTCTTTGGGTCTTGTTACTCTTAATCGGATTTTCACCGGTTCTAAACGGCTGTTTTATTAAATCTATCGCGGTTAATTCCATGGCCGATGGTCTGGCGGGAGAGGGTGATACCTTTTCATCCGATGACGATCCTCAGTTGATCAAAGACGCCGTTCCTTTCAGCCTCAAATTCATGGAGAGCATTCTGGCCGCCACCCCCCAGCACACAGCTCTTCTGACCGCTTTAACCAAAAGCTTTACCGAGTACAGCTACGCTTATGTGCAATGCGAGGCGGATTATATCGCCGATACGGACTATACCAAAGCCCATGAAATGCGGATCCGGGCGAGAAAGCTTTACCAGCGGGCGCTAGGATACGGGTTGAGAGGTTTGGATACCCGCCATGATCACTTTAGCCAAATGATCATGACTGATCCTAAGGCCGCGGTGTCCAAAATGAGCAAAGATGATATGGATCTTCTCTATTGGACGGGAGTTTCCTGGATGGCTGCCATCTCTATCGGGAAAGACGATCCCGAACTCGTTGGTGATGTTCCGCAGGCTGAGGCTCTTCTTTATAAAGCCTATGAAATTAATCCCGATTACGACAATGGGTCTCTCCACGAGTTTTTGATTACCTATGAAGCGGGCAAACCGGTTTTGATGGGTGGCTCGGTGAAAAAGGCAAAGGAACATTTTGACAGGGCGTTGGAATTAAACAAAGGTTTCAGCGCTTCCACCTACGTGAATTACGCCGAAGCGGTGGATTTAAAAGAACAGAATCGTCCCGAGTTCGAAGACATGCTGAATAAAGCCCTTGATATCGATGCGGATCAAAATAAAAGCACCAGGCTGGTTAATTTAATCATCCAAAAGCGCGCCCGCTGGCTGTTGTCGCGCGCCGATACTTTGTTTGTGCAGTAAATTATCCAAGGGAGAGACTATGTTGAATTTTTTTAAAAAAATCGGATTCGCTTTAGCCGCCGTTTTGATGCTGATATTTGGTAAGGCTCAGGCCGATGACATGACCATTAAGCTGGGTACCCTGGCGCCGGAAGGATCTTCTTGGGATTTGATCATGCAAGACATGGGTCAACAATGGAAAGCCGCGGGTGTGAATCTTCAAATTTATCCGGGCGGAGTCTTGGGCGACGAGCCGGATATGGTGAGCAAAATGCGTATTGGTCAAATTCAAGCGGGTGTGTTGACCGTGGTGGGTTTGGCTCAGATCGACAAGGCTGTACAGGCTCTGTCCATTCCTCTTTTATGCAAAGATGACGCAGAAAGCGATTACGTGCGAAGCAAGCTGCAACCTATTTTGGAAAAACGGCTTTTGGCCAAAGGGTTTAAGGTTCTCAATTGGGGCGAAGCGGGCTGGGTCTATTTCTTTGGCAAAAAACCCATCCTCACTCCAGATGACCTCAAAAAAGCGAAGTTCTTTGTCTGGGGCGATGATACGGACACACTGAATCTCTGGAAATCCGCGGGGTTTTCACCCATTCCTTTATCCGCTACGGATATTTTGCCCAACTTGCAAACGGGTCTTATCAATTGCTTTGATACCACGCCTTTGTCGGCTTTGTCTTTTCAATGGTTTGCTTTGGCGCCTAACATGACCAACATCAAATATTGTTCATTAGTGGGAGCGACCATTGTGACCACCAAAGCCTGGGATTCCATACCGGATGCAGCTAAACCGGCCATTTTAAAAGCCGCCGCTGTGGCGGGCAAAAGGTTCCGCACGGAGATCCGCGCTGGCAATAATAAGGCGATCGATGTCATGAAAACCCATGGTTTAGTGGTTCATGATGTGGATGACGCCACTTATAAGCAATGGGCCAATCTCTTTGTGGGTTCCTATCCCCAAATTTCCGGCACCATCATTCCGTCCGATATTTTTGATCTGGCGGTGAAGTATCGGGATGAATACCGCGCTCAACAAGCCGCGAAGGCTTCTGCGCAATAATGGCTTCCAAAAAACGTTCGGACCAAAAACGCACGCCCAAACATTCTATCCTTAAAAAGATAGCGGGCGAAGAAGCGGCTCTTTTGGTCCCCACCGCGGATGTGCATGACAGCGTCATGGCCCATCCCGGCGAGGCGCCCGCCAAGCCGGCTTTCTGGCACTACGGCGAGAACCTTCTTTTAACTTTCTTCTTCGGGACCATGATGGTCCTGCCGCTTTTGGATATTGTCGGCCGCAAACTGCACGCTTATTTTAACTTCGTGCCCGTTTCCCCCATTCCCGGTTCTCTGGCTCTGGTTCAGCACGCTACTTTGGCCATTATGATGTTTGGCGGGGCCATCGCGGCCAGGGAAGGCAAACTGCTGCAACTGGCAACTACCGCCAGCATGATTCCTGACCGTTATAAAACCATCGTCCGTATTGTCACTACCGCCCTCGGCGCGGCCATCACCGCTTATCTGGTGAAAGCCAGTTTCCAGTTTTCGATGATTGAAAAAGGCGTCGGCGATATCATCGCCATCGGCATCTCCAAGTGGTTCATCCTTTTCTTTTTACCAATGGGTTTCAGCATGATCCTGGCCCGCATGATTTGGCGCGTTTCGGACAAGAACAGCCTTCGACTGTTGACCTTGGCGGTTGCGGTTGGGTTGGCGTCGTTGGGACCAATTATTCACGGACCTTCTGAACTTTTTATTTATATTTGTTTTGGGCTGCTGATGGTGGCAGTGGTTTTGGGAATGCCGGTATTTTTAGTTTTGGGCGGAGCGGCCCTGATTTTTTTATGGAACTCCGACACGCCGATTGATTCCATCCCGGCGGAGACTTACCGCATGGTGGTTTCGCCGACCATTCCGACCATTCCTCTTTTTACTCTCACGGGTTATTTCTTGGCTGAAGGCGGCGCGTCCCAGCGCCTGCTTCGCGTGTTTCAGGCTTTCTTTGGCTCTCTTCGGGGCGGCCCCGCCATTGTGACCGCTTTGGTCTGCGCTTTTTTTACCTGCTTTACAGGCGGGTCGGGCGTCACCATTTTGGCCTTGGGCGGACTGCTGATGCCCATCCTGATCGCGGAAAAATATAAAGAGCGGGACGCTTTGGGGCTTTTAACTTCCGCTGGTTCGTTGGGAATGCTTTTCCCTCCTAGCCTGCCCGTCATTTTGTATGGAGTTGTTTCCCACACTCCCATCGATCAATTATTCCTGGGCGGGCTGGTGCCCGGAATGTTGCTGCTGATTATTACCGCCTGGTGGGGCGTGGTGAAGGGCTCCAAAGTTCAGGCCGCTAAACATCCCTTTCATAAAGAAGAAGCTCTGTCTTCGGCCTGGGCCGCCAAATGGGAACTTTTACTGCCCTTTGTGGTTTTCTTTTTCCTTTTCATCGTTAAGGTTACGTTAGTCGAATCCGCCGCGCTGACCGCGCTTTACGCGTTTGTGGTGGAAGTCATTATTTACCGAGAACTTAAATTCAAAAATGTGCCGAGAGTCATTACCGAATGCGGCATTTTGGTCGGCGGTGTTCTTCTGATTCTGGGAGTATCTCTCGGCTTTACCAACGACATGGTGGACGCTCAGGTTCCGGCCCACCTGGCCGCCTGGGTGCATGACACAGTCCATCAGCAATGGGTATTCCTGTTGATGGTCAACATTATGCTCATTGTGGTAGGAAGCTTGCTGGAAATTTTCGCTGCCATCGTCGTGGTCGTTCCGTTATTGATGCCCATGGCCGCTTCTTTTGGGGTAGACCCGGTGCATATGGGAATTATCTTTTTGGCCAATATGGAACTCGGCTTTTTGGCCCCGCCTCTGGGGCTAAACCTTTTCTTGTCGTCCTACCGTTTCAAGAAGCCGATGAGTGAGGTGTATATGGCGGTTCTGCCCATGTACATTATTCTGCATCTGATGGTCTTCGCCATTACCTATATCCCCTTCCTTACCATGGCCTTGCCTCAGTGGCTTTGCCGATAAAACCGGATTTGTCCTGCTAAGATTCTTTCTGGTCTGCCGCTTGTTATAATGCCTCCTATGTCACCCCTCATCCCCAAACACTCAGGCCTTTATACCGACTTTTACGAACTCACCATGGCGCAGGGGTTTGTTTTAACGGGCCGCGCCGATAAACCCGCCGTTTTTGATTATTTCTTTCGGGAAAACCCTTTCAAGGGCGGCTACGTGATTTTTGCGGGGCTCGCGGACCTTTTGGAAGCGCTGGAAGATTTAAAATTCGAAAAAGAGGATTTGGAGTATTTAAGGGAATTGGGGTTTCAAAAACCCTTTCTCGACTATCTTCGAAACTTTCGGTTTAAAGGCAAGATTTACTCGGTTCGGGAAGGGGAAGTAGTTTTTCCTCTGGAACCCATCCTTAGGGTGGAAGGCACCTTTTTAGAAACCCAGCTTATTGAAACCCTGCTTCTCAATTTTATTAATTTTGAATCCCTTATCGCCACCAAGGCTTCCCGCATGGTGGTGGCGGCCCACAGCCGCCGGGTTATTGATTTTGGGTTTCGAAGGGCGCAGGGTTTGGGTGGTATCCAGGCTTCCCGGGCCGCCGCTATCGGAGGGGTCAGCGGAACCTCAAATGTTTATGCCTCTTTTCTTTATAACCTTTCACCCTCGGGTACGCAGGCGCACTCCTGGATTCAAAGTTTTCCTGACGAACTGACGGCTTTCCGGGAATTCGCAAAAATTTATCCGGATCGCTCCATTTTTCTGGTTGATACCTACAACACGCTGGAAAGCGGAATTCCCAACGCCATTATCGTGGCCAAAGAACTGGAAGAAGCAGGACACCGGTTAGTCGGTGTCCGTCTCGATTCAGGCGATTTGGCTTATTTGAGTAAAAGGGGCCGCGCGATGCTGGATCAGGCTAATCTTCATTACGTTAAAATTGTGGCTTCCAACCAGTTGGACGAAAACATTATTAAAAGTCTTCACGATCAGGGCGCGCCCATCAATGTGTTCGGTGTGGGAACCAGTCTTTTAACGGGCCAGGACACGCCAGCTTTGGACGGGGTTTATAAACTCAGCTATTACGATGGAAAACCCTGTTTGAAAATATCTGAAAACCCGGCCAAAACATCCCTGCCAGGGGTTAAAAAAATCGTGCGTTATACGGACCCGGACGGATTTTTTTACGGCGACGGCATTCTTTTAGAGGATGAAAAAGCCACCGAATATATTTATCATCCGCTTTTTCCCGACCAGAAAAGCCGAGTGGCCCATTGCTACCCCGAAAATATTTTATACAAGGTGATGGAAGAAGGAAAAACGCTGACCCACTTAACTGTGAAAGAAGCGGCGGCTTACGCCAAAGAACGGCTGGCCAAGCTTTCGCCTGAACGCAAACGGTTTGAAAACCCGCATACTTATAAGGTGGGGACCAGCCAGAGGTTAATGAACCTTCGGACCAGGCTGATCAACGAACACGAGCCGTGATTTAACTTCATAAAAAAAGGCTTCGAAGTTTTCTCCGAAGCCTTCTAATGACATCAACGACGATAGTCTTATTTCGTGTTATCGCTAATCACGAAATAATTCACGCCACCCTTGGCAACTACATTGCCGGTAACGGTGACATCGGTATCGCATTTTTTCACAAACTGTTTGCGGGCCGACTTGTAATCGCTGGTTACGGGAATATAAAGATTTCCACCGCTCATCAGGGCTAACTCACCGCCGCCGGTAACGCACTTGTTGCCGCAGGTTTGGTGATCCGGGCCATAAGCGCCTTTGCTGATATAGCAAGCCACATCGACGACAGTAAACTTCATGGCCTTTCCCTGCGCGGCTGAAGCGGCTTCATCTGCGAAAGTTACTTGAGCGATCACCAAAAACAGGGCGGCGATTGCCATTGCGAAAATTTTCTTCATTGTCTTTCCTCCTCGATATTTTGAACTACGGTATGGTTATGAGTTTAAGCACAAGCGGGTCCCGGATGAAAGGCCTGATTTCATTTAGGCAGAGGGTTTTGAAATCCATTCGTCATCAAACTGCCATTGCCAGAGCGAATCCCCCTCAAAACCCTTTTTTTTGGCCAGATTTTTGACCTCGGATTTAAAGGACTGAACCACCCGCAATACATCCTCATCAAGCCGCTGAAAATCCAGCGTTAGTTCCACCCGGTCCGGGTGAATGACGGAGCCTATCATTTTGAGACCAGGAAACCGGGCGGGAAGATTACGCAGTCCTTGTTCGGTCATGGTTTTGAACTCGCCTACCAAAAGAGGTTTTCGCTCGGTGATGTAAACCACTACGCGGTGAAGGGAGTCGGAATAAAGCGTCATTAGCGGAGTCTAGCTTGTTGGTAATAAGATGTGTCGAACAATTCCTGAATGGCAAAATCTTTACGGATCATGTTCGTTTCTATCAGGAACTTTTTAATCCCATCCATGGCTTTCACGTCTTTCGGCGTCACTCCCATGGACCAGTCAAATCCATCCAAACTTTTTTTCAAAACATCGGGTGGAAATTGGCTGTTGGCGGCTAAAAGTTTCAGGGCTTCCTGTGGATGCTTTTTCAAATAGTTATTCGCCTCTTTCGTGGCTTTTAAAAAACACTGGACTAGTTTGGGGTTTTGCTTGCCAAACGCAGTTCGAACCATATAAACGCCGATACCACCCGGGAAATGGGCTGAATCGATCAATACCCGTGCCTTTCCCGCCATTTCCAACTGGGTGCGATAGGGCATCCAAAGCACAATGGCGTCCACGTTGCCGCTTTCCAAAGCGGGGCCTTGGTCCGGCCCCGGCAGGTTGACTAGTTGAACATCCGCGAGGGTCAATCCTTTTTCGGCCAAAACTTGGGAGAGGAAATAATGAACGCTGGAGCCTACCTGGACCGCCACTTTTTTGCCTTTTAAATCTTCAATCGCCTGGATGGAAGAATTCGATGAAACTAGAACGGCATTGGTCGCCGGGTTGAAAACAGACTTGGCGATGATTTTGACGTCGATGCCGTTAGCCCGGGCGATGACGGGAGGGATGTTGCCGACATTCAATAAATCCACGTGGCTGCCCGCGGCGGCTTCTACAGCCAAAGGGCCGGACAGAAAAAGGTCATATTCAACCTTGGCGCCTTCTTTGGCGAAGGCCTGGTCATAAAAACCCTTGGCCTTGCCCAGGATGATGGCCGAGCTGGTGGGTTGATAGGCGATCCGGACAACAATGGGTTCTTGGGCGTAAGAAAAGGGGATGAAGCTTAAAGCAACAATAACGTTCGAAATTATTTTCGTGATCACAAACGACTCCCTGTTTTTTTCTTTGAAAAGAATTCGCCATAGATTTTCTTCCGAATGGTTGAGAAGGCCCCGCTATTGCGGTCGCGGGGACGGGTTAACAGCACAGGTAAGGATTTTTTGAAAGTTCCGGGGCGGTTGGACATCACTAAAACCCTGTCGCCCAGAAAAACCGCCTCGTCAATGTCATGGGTCACGAGTATGACTGTGATTTTTTCTTTCTGCCAAATGTTTAGAATTTCCTGCTGCATCTGAATACGGGTTAAAGCGTCCAGCGCGCCGAAGGGTTCATCCAGCAAAAGCATCTGGGGGCGGCTGACCAGGGCCCGGGCGATGGATGTCCTCTGCTGCATACCGCCTGAAAGTTGATGGGGATAGGACTTTTCAAACCCCGAAAGTCCGACCAGTTTTATATGACTCTGAACCACCTGTTGTTTTTCAATCTCGACCAAATCTTTTCGGCAGCCGAAAGAGATGTTTTCCTCTACTGTGAACCAGGGGAAAAGCCGCGATTCCTGAAAGACCATTCCCCTGTCTAACCCAGGCTTTTGTATGGGGGTGTCGCCGAAATAAATCTGGCCTTCCGAGACTGGTTCCAGCCCGCCAATAAGTCGGAGCAAAGTGCTTTTGCCGCAGCCGCTGGTGCCTACCACACTGATAAATTCACCGGGTTGAACGGTTAAATTCACGTCTTTCAAAACAGCCAGATCGCCCTGAGAGAGACTGTAATGTTTGTCTAGCTTTTTGATTTGCAAAGTCATGGGCGTGGTCATGATTCACCAGCCCAGGCGCTGTTCCATTTCAACAACCGGCGTTGAATCTGAAGCAGTAGAAAATCGATGAGAAGACCGGTTAAGCCGATGGCCGCTACGCCCACCAGCATGACATCCGGCTGGGAAACTTCCCGGGCGTACATGATCATAAAGCCGATGCCGGAAGAGGCGGCGATGAGTTCTGCTCCGACCACGCTGGCCCAGGCGATACCCATACCCACCCGCAAGCCCGTAAAAATGGAGGGAAGGGCCGATGGAATAATGACTTTAGTGAGAAGGATTGTCCGGTCTTTTTCCAGAATTCGGGCGACTTCCAGATATTTGGGGTCAGTGCTGCGGACGCCTTGAATAGCGCTTAAAAGCACGGGCCAAAAACTGCCGACCGCGATGACGGTGATTTTGGAAGATTCTCCGATGCCCATCCACAGAATGAGGGCTGGTATCCAGGCGATGGTGGGGATGGGACGTAAAAGCCCTGTGATGAGAGAAAGCACACGTTCCATGGATGGAGAAAGACCCATAATAAAACCAATCACCAGTCCCAAACCGGCGCCGATGGCAAAACCTTCGAGTACCCGGAGCAGACTGATTGAAAGATTTTTGAGCAGTTCAGCCGATTTCAACAAATCCAAAAGGGTTTGAGCGATGACGAGGGGTGAAGGGAGAATGGAGGCTTGTAGCCAATTCAGATTGCTGGCCAATTGCCAGATTGTGATGATAAGAATGGGTAAAATGAAAGGAAGAAGGTAAAAAGAAAAAGGGTGTTTGGATTTTGGGGGAGGGGTGGAAGTCATGACGTATTTTTGTGCGCTTCGCTTGTCAGGTCAAGGACCGTCTTCATTTTGGGAGGTTAAATTAGAAAATTACTTTGAAGAAGCCAATCGATCGGCCAAATAACTCGAACGAGTAAGGGGACTGGCCTGAACCGTTAACCCTATCTCTTTTCCATATTCGGTCCAATGGTTGTAACGTTCGAGGGGAACATATTCGGTGACATCCAAGGTCGAGCCAGGCGGCTTGAGGTATTGACCAATGGTAAAAAACTGAACGCCCGCTTTAACGGCGTCGCGTAAAACTTCCTTCACTTCCTCTTCAGTCTCGCCAAAGCCGACCATTATTCCCGCTTTCAGCATGACCTGAGAGGCGTCAGTGTTAGCTTTGAACCAGCGGAAGAGGTTCAGGGAACGGGTGTATTTCGCTCCGGGGCGGATAGGGCCATAAAGCCGGGGGATGGTTTGAAGATCGTGCGCGATGACATTCGGCGGGCTTTGAAGCAAAACTTGATAAGAGGATTCTTTCCCTTCAAAGTCCGGTACCAGGATTTCGATTTTTAATTCAGGATTAAAAACTCTCAAAGCGGCCACAATTTTCACAAACTGGGAAGCGCCTCCATCGGCCAATTCATCCCGATTGGGGGAAGTCATCACCAGATAACGCACCGCCAAAGCCCTGGCAATATCGACCACTTTTTGGGGCTCGGTTTCGTCCAGGGGTTGGGGACGGCCCGTCGTGACCGCGCAAAAGGGACAGCCCCTGGTGCAAATGGAACCCATGACCATGATGGAAATGGTGCCATGTTGGGGCAGACACTCGCCCCGGTTGGGGCATTTAGCTTCCTCGCAAATAGTATGGATGCCGTTCATGGGCAGCTTGGCGATAGCCTCGCGAAAGGGATATTTGGGGTTGGGGTTGATGAGGAAGGAAGGAATCGGTTGATGGGAAAGGGTTGCCATGTGGGCTTAGGATAAAGCGTTATTCGAAAAAATAAACCTCTAAATAAAAAAGCCGGTCCGAAGACCGGCTTTAAAAGGCTGATCATCTACAAAAGAACCTTATTTTTTAAAAGTTCCCGCCATAAACAAACAGGCGCCCATCAAACCGGTATCTTTGAGTAAATTAATCATCGACATCATTTTCATCTGTGGATTGGACAATCCCGGCGAATGAACGGCGACGATAAATACCAGAAGCATCACGGCCAAGCCGAAACAAGCGGCCCGCCCCTGTTTTCCCGTAATAATGGCCAAAGCCGCCAAAACCATGGCCGCGCCGGTAAAGTAGATCCAAAAAACTCCGCCCGGAATATAAGCCGGCACCATCGGCGCCATTTGATCCGCGCTCATTAAATGGTTGGCTCCAAAAAGCAAAAATGGAATGGCGAAAATAATACGGCCCACATGGCTCAAAATTTTATCCATAAATTCCTCCTTCGTTTTTTAAATCACTTCGTTTATTTTAACAGATGACACGCTTATTCAATCGAGACCAAGTAAATATGCCTGTCTCATTTAAATTAAACGGTTTTTAAAAGAGAATTAGGCTTTATTATTGGCCGTCAGGCAGGGGAATCATCATCATTCCATCATCAAGAAAGGGGATTTTTAATCCTTTTTTTGAGCAAGAAGGGTTTTGACATTGATAAAGCACTTTGTAATTCGAGCTTCCTTTTGAACCCGTGTCTTTAATTATCTTCCGGGAAGTTTCCGCCATGTCTTTGCCACAGCCTAAACAGGATGCCATAAAAGTTCTTTCTGAATTGAGTCAATGATTAAATTTAAGAAAAGACGACAGGTTAAAAATTTTCGGCGACAATCTTAATACTGATTGTGGGTTCTTTTTTCTTTGACTTGTAAACCACTGTTTCCACGTCTTCCAACACGGAAAGAATAGCGTTACCCGTTCCGATTAAACTGAGGTGGGCAGATTTCAGGGTACCGGGATAGCTGTGAAGACCCGCGAAATGTTTGGAAGACTGGTGGATATAGGTATAACCCTGGGGATCGTAACGGCAGGCAGATTCGATGACCGGTTTTTGGTCATCTTTATTGAGCGCAATAGTGAGCATGTCTTCCAGGCTGTCTTCGTCCAGTTTGCGGTCCGGAATGTCAAAAAATACCGCGGACACACAATAATTTTTTTCATTGGCCAGCTTAAATTTATCCGAAGCGGTTTGATGGGCGCCTGTTTGTTTATGGCGGGAACTTTTAAAAAATAAGGTTCTTTTGTAGATGATCAGCCTTTTAA
>Ga0206829_10073_pt1 | contig 38120 bp, 33 predicted proteins | sample Alteio_BWOrgCont_75_FD_152862 | JGI IMG/M metagenome (GOLD analysis project Ga0206829, IMG submission 152862) | Enriched cells from forest soil in Barre Woods Harvard Forest LTER site, Petersham, Massachusetts, United States -... | ecosystem: Environmental > Terrestrial > Soil > Temperate forest >... | reverse complement strand
CGCGTCATAGGAGCCAAGACAACTCGATTCTTCAGCTTGAGTCCGCCCAAATCAAACGGTGATAGCAGCTGTTTGGTCATAGATTGCTCCTCATTGGGCAGCGGACATTTCCGTGCACAGAATAGCAATTATTTGATTGTCAGAACAGCATGTATGGCGCAAACTCCAATTGATTGTTCCGCTGATGGCCCGTTCTCGCGAGCCAAGTTCTCCAAATTACTCTACCGACAATGATGAGTTAGCGGATATAAGACCGAGATGCTCCGAAACACGTTGCACATTGATGGGAATGCAAGACAAGAAATCACGAAGATGAGGAAACCCAGCCTAATAAATTTATCCGCCTTGGCCGAAGCCAAGCATAAAGTTGACAACACAACGTAAACCACCCATTCCATTAACGGGCACTCCACACTCTCTTTCCTCATCCTAGAACCTGGTGAGAACACCTCTTGGCAACTTAATCATTATGTTAGCTCTTCAGGAAGGTCAGCCATATTGAACGACACTTGAACAACGCGCCCAAGAATCACGAAAGACGCTTCTCAAAAACGCGCACACAGAGAAATCGCCTGGTGAGAATGATTCTTGGTAGCTCTGTCAGCATCTAGCTATTCTTCGGGCTGAGCTAAGTACGCCGCACGAAAACGAACGCGGAAACCGGAGCGAATTGATGCGAGGCTGCCTATTTGCCTTACCAGGGCAGAACCGATGCCTTATCCGAATACTGTCCGGTCGGACCCTTCTCGTCGATTAAAGCCAGGCGCACCGTTTCTGCTGCACCTTCCGGAATAGATTGATATCCCTGGTTGTTGTTTAAGTCTGTCGCGGTATATCCGGGGTCAGCGGAATTGACTTTGATGTGTGTATCTCTCAACTCAAACGCCAACTTGACCGTAAACATGTTGAGCGCCGCCTTCGAAGCGCAGTAACCAACATAGTGCACCTTCGAACACATGTGGTTTTCGTCGCCATTCAATGTGAGAGAACCGAGCCCGCTTGACACGTTAACTATGGAGGCGTGCTTAGACTTTCTCAGTAGAGGAAGCATTGCTTGTGTTACTCGCATGTGTCCGAGAAGATTCGTTTGCAACGTTTTCTCAACCGCGTCAATCGATATGGTAGAAGCTGGTCCATCGGCTCGATCGACAATTCCGGCGTTGTTAACCAAAATATCGAGCCTCCCGTATTTTTCTTCCACTTGTTTGTAAGTCTTTGCAATCGAATCCAGATCGCATACATCAAGCTGCGCATACTCTACGTCAGCTCCACTGCTCTTCAATTTTGACACGGCCCCTTCACCGAGCGTGCGATTGCGCGCAGTTAAAATGACGGTGCAACCGGCTTCGCTCAATTTACTTGCCACTTCGAAGCCGATGCCTTTGTTGCCACCAGTAACGAGCGCGATTCTATTTAGATTCGTCATGATTCCTTCTTGTTGTCTAGTTTTTGTTCGAGGTAGCGGCAACCCTGTTTGTTGCATTTTCGTGAGAGCTACCGAGAAACCTCTTGTTGAAACTCTCAACAAAAGCATATTCGTCGGCGCCCGGATTCCCGCGCAATTCCTTAACTCGCTCGACCAGGATCTCATCATCGTCAGAGTCAAGCAACTGCATGGTTTCGGCAATAAAATCGGCCAGTTTCATCGCCCTTGGATCGTCGGCACCACCATTTAAATCCGTCTGGACGTATGGCGGTGCAAGCTCAACTACTTTCACATTGCTATCTCTCAACTTGAATCTTTGCGACATCGTGTAAGAGTGCAGCGCTGCTTTGGTGGCGCAGTAAACTGCCGCCATCGCCAGCGGTGTAAAAGCTAAGCCGGAGGTGACATTGATCACGGTGGCGTCTGCTTGCTGTTTGAGGTGCTCGATCAAGTCGGACGTAAGGCGTATAGGTCCCATAAGGTTTGTCGTGATGATGGCAACTATTTGTTGATCGTTCATTTCAGTTGCGGCGTCGTCGAGTCTCGAGATGCCGGCGTTATTGATCAATACATTGAGAGCGGGAAATCTTCTGATCAGACCGAAGGCAACCGGGTCGATACTGTCGAGGTTCTCTATATCCAGCTCGACACTCTCCATGCCCGGATTGGCGTCGGTCACTTCCTTTAATAGGTTCGTCCGTCGTCCGGCGATGATCACTTTATTGCCCAGCTTGTGGAACGCTTCAGCCAATCCCCGACCGATGCCGGAGCCGCCGCCTGTGATAAATATGGTATTGCCTTGTAATTTCATTTGCCGTATCCTCGCAACTTCTCGTCGGTCTTGCTAATATATGAGTATACACTTGTATTTGCCGAACATGCAAGTCTTTACTTATATAATGTATCGGGGAATTTTGTCTGCGCGACTCAACAGGACCAAAAACTGAACCAAAGAGACAAGCTCGAGGTCAGGCTCGAATAAAAAGCCTGCTGGAAGCTGCTGAAGTGGTCTTTGCGCGCGACGGCTACCACGGCGCCACAACCAACGAGATCTCTGCGACGGCGGAGGTTTCGCCGGCAACCCTCTACCAGTTCTTCAAAAACAAGGATGAGATCGCCAACGCCCTTACCCGAGACTATGCCGACCAGCTGGGTCAGCTGCATGAGTCGATGGACTACGCGTCTCTTGCTCGCATGGATTTAGCGGACATGGTGTCGGGGATTACGGACCCACTGATCAATTTTCACAAGACTCATCCGGCGTTCATCACCCTGCTGTTGGATGCACCGTTGTCGAAAGAGACCAAAGAGGCGAAGCACGCCATGATGGTGAAGTTCATCGGCAGATTAGCCGCCATGTTTCGCCTGCGCGATCCCGAGATGCAACAGTCCGACGCTGAATGGGCAGCCCAAATCTGCCTGATGGTCTTCAAAGGATTCATTATGGAAATCAGCTCCAGCGAAGGCGCCAGGAAGCAGCGCCTGATCGCTGAGTTCAAAGCTCTTCTAGTTAGCCGCCTGGAAGGACAGTTGGCCTAACGAAAAATTGTCCTAGTTCCGCCGGTTCTGGACACCATCATGGATAGCAACTGAGGGCGCACCTATAGGCATTCTCTTGCCGTCGCGCACATCTCTTAAATACTGGTGCGTTGCATAATCTTCAGTACGCACTTCACCAGGATGACCATCCGCTGAGTACGGGGTAATTCGCCACTCCCACCGGCAATCTTGCCCGGCATAACGGACGTGATATTCAGTGCGTCCATCTGCAAATTTGTAAACTTCAGCTTCAGGAGTCACCGTTCGCGTCGTGCCATCCGGATACGTCGTTGTTTCCTTGCCGTTGTGGTCGGTCTCAGTCGTGCTGGCAAGCTCTCCTGCGGCGTTACGTGTCTCCGAAACTGTTATGACTGTTCCGTCTGGGCCCATCCGCGTTGTCATAGTGGTTTTGTTACCATCCGCCCCCTCCCATGTAGTACTGGTAGGATGCCCATCTTTATCATATGTTTGCGAGACCGTCACGGGTCTCCCATCTGGTCCCTTCTCCGTCCACGATTTAGCCACGACGTTGCCGTTAGAATCAGTGGTCATGCCGGTTTTGTCACCGGTGCTTTTGTTTTCCCAGTTGGTGGTGATGTTGCCATTGGCGTCAGTTTTCTGGGTGACTCCTATGGCTGACATTTTGTCTGAACTAAGTTCCAGCCACTCTTTAGTTACCGACGTAACTTTGTGCTGACTATCAACATCCATGTTGGTGGTATCGCCGTTTGGATTTCTCCACGTGGTACTGGTGCTTCCGTCAGTCGCGGTTGCCTGCGTTACTCGTGTGTTGTCGCCCTCTTTCCACTCATCAACTTTTGCCTTTAGGCCTGCGTTACCGATTGGTGGGAATACAATCTCCGTCACGCGAGCGTCGACGTCCGAGCTGACAGATCCGTTTAGCTTACGTGCCAGAGCCAGTTGCTCCGTTCTGTTCATTTGGCTCAAACCTTGGAGATCCTCATCGAGAGCATGAGCGTTACCCACGTCCATTAAGGCGTTGTGAGCACGAGCGTCGGTACTTAGTGGATGCTCAACTTGCATTTTGTTATCTCCTTAGAAACGGTGTCCCATTCCTCAAAACACCTGAATTGGTGCGACTTGATTCGCCGCACACGAGTTCAAGAGATCTTGAGCTCGATGCGAGATTACGGTTAGTCGGCTGGGTGAAACTGAGCCCGGTCTGTTTGAACTAGGAAGGTTTTTTCATAGTATTAGATTGGCGTGAACTGCGTGTGACCGAAGGATTAATCGAGTCACAGGACGCATGTGAGCTGGGTGATCGAAGAACGACGCAAGCAACATTGCTAGAATGTTCCTGAAACTCTTACCCGCTCACGCGCCGCAGTACTGACCATGGTCACACATGCGTGCGCCTAGTAACGCCATCTCGGCAGCCTATTTCTTGTCGCATCTGCGCCGAGAGAGCTGCTTGAACATCGTCCTTTTCGCGCAGCTTCGCCGCCCTTGTTCAGCGCGCGTCACCAGCAAGTCTTCCCGTAACCTGCCGTGAATACATGCCCACCCAATTGCGTTGACCAGCTTGAAGAAACTCAAGATAGCCGTCCGGATTGTAGTTCGGGTTGTTTCTCCAATCATCGCTAATCATCGCCGATGGTGTCGAGCTTAAACGTACATATCCATCGGGCGTCATGACGATGCTCTTCGTGAAACCACGAGAGAAACGTTCAGTGCCTTGCCCCTGACCGGGGGTGTGGTGCGCCTCGTAAAAGCGTCTGAACGGTTCGAGCGCCGGAGTGTCGGCAGGAAAACCAAAGTTGCAGTTCAGATCGACGGCGATGAGGTTCTGGTTAACGAAGGAGATAACACGTTCGTCCGAAAGCGACCTGCCTCGGACCATCTTGCCGCCCGTTCAACAATCATGCGAGTTGACGTCGCCGCCGGCATTGTTATGCATCACCACAAGAATAGGCTTTCCTGTAGCTGCAGCCAGCGGTTTTGCTTGTTCCACAGACGGCTGCCAGTTGATCTCTTGCCACTTCGTAGACATTCCTACCCGCTGTGCAGTTTGAAAGAAATCGCGCTGTTGGGCCGCCGCAGGATACGGAACTTGGACCCATGCGAACGACAGCAGTATTGCCATAGATACTGACTGATACTGAATTTTCATACTGCACCTCTTCTTGATTGGCGCACAGCATCCATGATTACGGCTGCTGTCGTTCGCGGGCTTAAGCCAAGTTATCTGTGATACCGATTCCCCTCTCCCTTGCAGAAGGCTACGGAGAAGCCACTGTGCTGCTGGAAGACGTCGGATTGGAGGACGTGATCGACCCGTTGTTATCGGAAACGGTTTTAGTGTAGTCGAACGGCTTGCCGCTGGCGGTAGTCCCCTGATCTGTCACCGTTTTGTTCCAATCACCCTTACTGCCGGTCACGTTCTTGGTGTAATCATACGTGCCGCCCTTGGCCGTAGTTCCTTGATCCGTGACGTTCTTGTTGAACTGTCCGTTGTTGTCCGATACTGTCTTGTTGTAGTCGTAGGTGCCACCCTTGGCGGTGGTGCCTTGATCTGACACCGTTTTGTTCCAATCACCCTTACTCCCGCTCGCGTTCTTGGAGTAATCATAAGTGCCGCCCCGGGCCGTAGTTCCTTGATCCGTGACATTCTTGGTGAACTTACCATTGTTGTCAGTCACTGTTTTGTTGTAATCGAAGTTGCCACCTCTGGCAGTGGTTCCCTGATCTGATACCGTCTTCGTCCAGTCACCTTTGCTACCGGTTATGCTCTTTGAATAGCCGCTACCGGAGGAAGGGTTCGCCGAAGAACCGTTGCCGGACGTTCCGCTGCCCGCTGTGCTGGCTGTATGCGGTACACTCGCAGCAGCCTGATTGGATTGACTCGGTCGCTGCCAAATACCGTTTCGAGATGCCTGCGATCTCGAGCCAAAGCCAGCTTGTCCGACGGAGTTCGCTCCAAATCCTCTATTAGACAGTCCGCCGCCACGAGACCATCCGCCTTGCTGACCCATATTCCCGAATCGCCCACCGGCGCCAAATCCCTGACCCAGCCCAGCACCTAATCCTTGACCTCCACCGCCGCGACCACGAGCATCCGCGCTCTGGGGCGAGACCAGAAACGACAAACAAAGCGGAAAAGAGATAGCCGCCGCTAATACCTTATATATGTGACCGTTCATATCTGCTTCCTCATCAATCTAATATTGCTAATTCCTCTACCAGCACCGCCCAGGTCATTTCAGAAGGCTCGGGCGCCCGCAAGGCTCCGTAAGCGACTAACTTTACTGCCAGACAGTTCACGCTCACATCATACGTAGAGGCGCCGTCGCACACATCCACAAAACGTCATTCGTTCGAGCATGACTAAAGTCATGGTAGATGCGCCCAAACCGGTGTATGCTGAGTTTACGAGCTGAAACCGGGTGCAAACTTGGTCCGGAAGTGGACACAACGCTTATGATTCAAAACACCAAAGCGCAACTTTGCGCCGATTTTCAACGATATCTGCGCTTCATCACTCTGGCTGTTGTTTTCTTGACCGCATCGACCCAAATCCTCGTAGAACCATCATGGTCACCGTTATTGACCGTCAACAACCTTTGGTTCTCCGAAGGTCTATTAGCAGCATTCGCGCTCTGGACCTGGTTGGCACCCTCTCAGCGTTGGTCAACTCGCATACGGCTATGCGCTCTGCTGCTCGAGGTCATCCTTGTATTTAGTGCGAGTCTATTGGGTGCGCAAAGACTCTACTATTTCGTTTATATGTGCATCGTCGCCAAAGCTGCGTTGCAGCTTGAGTTAAAAGGATTGGCCTTTGTCATTCTGGCCGCCGTCTGTGCGCATACAGGCGCGGCCGAGGTGCTCTCAAGGGCATACTATCATTACTTGGAGAGCACCAACAGAGTACCTTTTCCTGGGCGATCTTCGCCTCTACTGCATGCCGAAATGCATCTCTACTTTGTCTTTGCCGCCATAACTGTTGCCGCCATGATGCGAGCGATGGTAGCGGAACGAGAGAACCGAATGCATGCCGAGAAACTCAGCGACGAAGTAGAAGATATGGTATTGAAGTTCGAGCGTGCCAGAATTTCCAGAGATATCCACGATGCGCTCGGACATACGCTGACCTCGCTCAATATTCAACTTGATGTCGCCAAAACCATGTTCGATAAGAATGGGCAGAAAGCTCACGAGGCGCTCATAGCCGCAAAAGACTTAGCCGCGCAGTCACTGGCCGACGTCCGCCGCTCCGTTCATATGATCAGGGAAGACGACGGGTCGCCGTATGACTTGAAAGGAGAAGTGACAGCCCTTGTGTCGCGTGCCTGCCTGAATCACAACATGACCGTCGAGTTGCAACTTGATCAGCCACTTTTACCGTTGCTCAAAGCTCATAACCTCTTCTGCATCATTCAAGAGTCGCTCACAAATGCCCAAAGACATGCTGCTGCTCAAACCGTTCGCATCGAGTTGAAGCAGGATGCGGAACAGCTTGTGCTCCATATTGTCGATGATGGCAACGGGTTCGATGGCACAAACACGACGGCTGGTTTGGGAATACAAAGTATGAAAGAGCGAGCTGCACTGCTTGGTGGAACGTTTGAAATTCAAAGTTCACCAGGAACCGGCACTCAAATAAATGTATGCGTTCCCACAGGTGTTCCGGTCGCCAACTAGGTTTATGCCAAGCAGCCCCGCAAAAATCAAAATTCTAGTTGTTGATGATCAACACCTGATTCGGCAGGGTCTGGCTACGTTGCTCTCGATTGAAGACGATTTCGACATCGTCGGAGAGGCAGGCGATGGAACCGAGTCCCTTCTACTGGTAGAGAAGCTAAGTCCCGACGTCGTCCTAATGGATCTTCGCATGCCCGTGTGTGACGGAGTCACAGCCACCAGCCGAATTCGGGCACGCTTCTCGCTAGTAAAAGTTCTAGCCCTGACGACATTCGACGACGAAGAGCTGATTCTCGACGCGGTGCACGCCGGAGTGTCAGGTTATCTTCTCAAAGACAGCCCGCGCGACCAGCTTGCCGCAGCCGTCCGGGCCGTGCACCAGGGGAATCTATATATGGGTCCGACGATAGCACCGAAGCTAATGTCACATGTCAGTCGGACCTCAACCAAACTCTGCGCTTCGATGTTGGCCCGCCTCACCTCTCGCGAGCTGGAGGTGCTGCGACTAATCGGACAAGGCAACAGCAACAAGGAGATAGCCGCAAAGCTCGCAATCACTGAGGGAACGGTCAAGAACCACATCACCAGAGTACTCACTGCAATCGGTGCGCGTGATCGCACTCAGGCTGCCCTCTGGGCCCAGGAAAACATCTAGGGTTCCTGGCCGGCGCCGGCAGCACCGAACGGCAATACTGCGATATCGAATGAACCTATCGCTTCGAGGTTGGCAATGCCATCGAATACGGTATCGCCTCCTGGTTGTGAACGGCAGTTTTCATTACAACAGCGACATGCGCATTGTTCCAGCCTTGGCAGATCTTGCCGGTTTCAGCTCCCGCCACCCTACAGCTAGAGCGCGAAACACTCAAAACTAATTGCCCGCCCAAAGAATAACTATTCTGCATAGTCCGTGTGCGGACTGGTTTGCAGTGATCATCGGCTGCAGAACTGAAACTCGCTCGTTTTCGCCCGCTCTAAGCGTGTATGATGACAGTGGGTGAGGCAAAAGATGCAAGCTGCTGCTGAATCGGCGGTAACTGCAGACTCTTTTCGCAACATCTGCGCTTCGTGTGAATCTACGACGAAACGCCTCGATACGGGCTGGCTTAACTCGTGAGCCCAGAAGAAAAAGAAACAGAGCGAATCTGTCTTCCCAGCTATAGCGGTCTAACAAACGGCTTGACTGGTTCTTTCAAGAGAACAAAAGAGACATTCTCCCCGGAGCCGGCGCGCATTTTATGCGAACAATGCTGGTCCCGGTTTTCTCTTTTATGGGCATGAATTATGAGCTTCGATTGAAGCTGCGAGGAAAAACAAAGTGAAAAAGACAACAACGAAGCGCCATTTAGGTCTTGTACCGCCGCTCGAAAAACCCGGCGCGGAACCAATTCCCGCGAATCATCCAAATACATCACCGCAGCCCTCGGATTCTAAGAAGGTGAGCGTGCCCAAGGAATTCCGCCTGCCATGCTCCGACGTACTTCCAAAACTGGATAAGAGTCGCCTGGCATTAGTGGATGCAGTTCACAGATTCGGTAAGACACCCGGAAGCACCTAACCCACAGATCGATTCATTGCTGAGAGGCTCGCTCTTGTTTCGGTCTCCTGGACTTGCGGTGTAAAAACTCAGTCTGTCCCACGAGATTGAAATTAGGTAGCGTCCCAACCTGTAAATAGCCAAGCCGAGTATAGAGGGCGATTGCCTTCGGATTGATGTCAGATACAAACAGATAGAGATTGTCAGCGTCCGGAAATAGCACTTCTTCAAAGTGCCGAATAAGTGCCGTTCCGATCCCACTGCCCCGTAATCCATCTCGAACGCATAGGTACTCTATCATCGGTTCGAATCCGATTCCGAAAGCCATTGCTGCGAGAAAACCGAGAACTTCATGCTCCGGAGTTACAGCTCCCCAAATTTCCAGCAATCGATTGTTCAGATCCTTGAAACACTGTTCTTCACTGAAATACAAAACGTTCCATGGATTAGAGGAAACCATCATCTTGGCACAAGCGCGCAAGGATTCTTTCTCGGTAAGCCTTTCTATGCGAAAGCTCGGTTTCTTAGTTGACGCATTCGACATAGGATTCCCCACCAATCACTTTGTCCAACTCTATGCGGCAATGAAATTCACGCGCCGCTGCTCCCGAATTCTCGCACGGCGTTTGCCGCAGGAGTCGATTAGCCCCGCCACAATGTGTCAGGCGACATGCTTCTCAAAATCGATTTTAAAGAGCCAGCGGCTGTCAACATCCACTTCTTAATCCCAGCGGTATGCTTCTTAATCCAAACATCTTCCACCTTGACCCAAGCGGCATGCTCCTTCATCTGACTGTAGACTTTGCAGGTTGTGCATGGAATATCTTCCCGCGCTTCGCTCTTGCCTTCTAACATTTCCCGAGCGTATGTCATTCTCTCGTCGTTTAGTATGTCCGACAAATTGTCCTGGAACGCATTACCAAACGACGCCCAATGGTTGATGCAGCACCCCAAGACTTCACCATTAAAATTGATTTGTGGACTCGTCCATAGCTGGGTGCAAGTGACTGCGATATAGGGTCGTTTGTGCTTTTCCAAAAACTCCTGTCTATTTGCTGCACCGAATTGATCGCGAAGACGCTCAACATCCTGCGCCGGTGAAAATGGACGATCATATAAATCGTCCCAATTGAGTTTCAAATAGAAATGCATGTCCAAGGCTTCTGCCATTGCGCGAGCCTGATCGATCTCGTGTTCGTTATGGCCAAACACAACAAACTGCCAAGTCAGTCGTGGAAGGTCTGATTTGTACAGTCGTTTGTATTGATTGACTGTCTTGATGTTTTGCAAAACATTCTCGAGATTTCCTTTGACACGATAGATCGAATACGTTTCCTGTGTGGCACCATCAATTGAGCAGTTAAGATCACGTACCTTGCATTTAACCAATGCCTCGAGCACCTGAGGCGTGGCGTTATTCAAATTAGCCCCATTTGCTATTGAGAGCTCTACACCTTGCTCGTGAGCATACTCAATGATTCGCTCTAGCTCCGGATTGAGAAATACCTCTCCCCAGTTAGATAGCTCAATCAGTTTTATCCCTCGGTTCCTTCCCAAGAACTTTTTGAAATCGTCGAACTTCAGGAAGCCACTTCCTATGGTGGCACCGATATCGCCACCCGCGGTTGGGCAGCTAGGACACTTTAGTTGACATATTGTTGCAGCGTCTATGCGGACTGTATCCGGTGATATCATTTTGGGCCTTGCTATCGGGTGAATTTAGGTAATTTGGTCAGAGGGAACCCTGAGATCGTTGCTGATTAGTCACTAAATGTCAATTCGAGTCCATCGTTGCCCCAAGTTTGATGACACGGCGCTCATCAAAGCACTCATCTCGTCCGCCGGTCTCAGCTGAACCTTTGCCTAAACCCCACCTCTGGTTGCCATCCGGACCAGGACACGGCGCCGGCGTCAGGTTCGCCAATTCCAGCGCATGGCGTTCGACTGATGCATATAGCCAACCGTGAAAGCTAGGGAGACGGAAAATTCCACATGCGAGTGGTCCGTTGTTTGGCACGATGCCGGTATGTATCGCTGCCGTAAGTTACACGCAGACTATTCGGCGATGTGAACTTGCATACGCTGGGTTCCAGCTCACCGATAGCGCCACGACCCCATCCCCACTCATCTTTACCGCACGGCGGTGGCGCAGGCGGTGCGCCAAGCGTGACGACTCTGTCCCGCATTGTGTCCAGGACATACAAATGCGGTGTGGCATCGGCACGATCCGAAACGCATTTCCCAACGAACGCAACAAAGTGCAGGTCAGGACCAGGCATCGTGGTGTAAGCAACGTACTGCGAATTAAATTTGGATTGCAGCAGTTGGGGCTTCTGTTCGGGTATGTAAAAGAACGCGTCGATTGCTGGGACTATGACACTCTCGCCAAACGAGTCTAAGACGTACGCGCGGTGAGCGCGATTATATCCAAGGCAATTGCAGTTGTAATTATTCAAGACCCGATTGAACAAAACTTTTTTCTCTTTGGACAGCAAAGTCAAAGTAGTTTTTCCATAGTCGGTCGCGTCATGGCGCGGCATGGGACCAGCAAAACCAACCACCAGTGTCGTAGAATCGCCTTGCGTGCTATCTGAGTGATGCACGAGGTTCGACAGGAGTTCCTGCAGTCCCGAATCCTGATTGTTGGAGGGCTGTGCGCGCACAGCACTCCCGCAAAACAGAGCTGCGATAAATGCGACAACTAGCCATCGAACTGCTTTCGGCAAAGGCCTCCACCGGAATCTCGCCAGGAGCAACTGAAACCCTTCTATAGCATAGACCCTGCGACTCACCCTGAAAACCATTTGGAACTTGTCAATCAAGGAAATTACCGGATGTGATCAGCGTTTGCCTGCACCGCGGTGGACATTGCATGCATGGGAGAGCCTCTACGCCCAGGGCAAAAGCACTACGCCGCCTTTGGCCGCATTCTGAGCCACGCGCTCGTGTGCTTTTCCCGCCTGATTGAGAGGCAAGACGCTGTCGACGACAGCTTTGATCTTTCCATCGCGGATCCGGTCGAGCCAGCCGGCGAGGTCTTCGATATCGGCGTTGAGGGCGCCGCGAATCTGCTTTTGTGCGAAGAAGAAATTCCTGATGTCGAACTTCACCTCGGTTCCCGACATGAAACCCATAGCAACGATTATGCCCCGCGTTCTCACGGCGTTGATTGTTTTCTCGAAGGTGGCGCCGCCCAAGCAGTCAATGGCGACATCGACACCACGACCGCCGGTCCACTTCGAAATCGCTTCGTTGAAGTCGGTGTCACGTGTGTTGATCACCAAATCCACACCGACCGACTCAGCCAGTTTGGCCGACTCGCCGCTGCGCACCGTAGTTGCTACTTTGGCGCCCAGGGCACGGGCAATTTGAATGCTCATAAGACCAGTAGCGGAGCCGCCGGCGTGTACCAGGACGAAATCACCCGGTTTCACTTCGCCCACTTTTTGCACCGCGCTTATCGCTATCAGCATGGGCACCGGCAATGTCGCCACCTGCTCGACCGGAAGACCGGTCGTGTCGGCCAAGACAAACTCTTGAGGCACCACAACATACTGCGCATAGCTTCCGGGCAGTTGCAGCCCTCTAAAAGAAAAACTGGGAGCAAGCGATGCCGGTCGCACACCATACTCCTTGGGATCAACCGGATACCCCGGCATTGCAATCACACGCTGACCGACTTTGAAACGCGTAACTCCTGCGCCCAGCGCCTCGACTTCACCAACAGCATCGAGTCCTAGAACATGAGGGAAGGTTAGCGTCGGCGCGATTTCACCCAGGCGAATGTAGTGATCAAGCCGATTGACAAGAGCCCCGAGCACTTTCACCAGTACTTGCCCAGGACCTGCTACCGGAGCCGCCATATCTTCCACTTCAAGCACATCGGGACCGCCGAAACGATTGATAACAGCCGCTTTCATATTAACCACCTGTAGAGACAGAGTATTTTGTGACCGGTTTGCCTCTGTTGTTCTACCACTCAACACCTGGCTGGAGCATTTGGTAGGCAGTCCGAGTTCAATTAAATTCAACCCTCGTGAACTCAGCCGTGCTCAACTGCGTACCATGACCGACTGACATCATGGAACGACCGAACCAATCCTTGAGTTGTATACGAAGTTTGCGCCTTCATCTCCGCCGGGCGTACGCCAAAACGGACGTCATCAACTGCTTTCTGAGAATTCGATCCAAAACAACGGATCGTTCTTGACACAAAGAAGCGCCATAATCCATAATGAACCAGTCGGTTAATTAACCCAGCGGTTTAATAGCAGATGCAAGATAACTTGACTCAAACATTTGCTGCGTTGGCAGACCCCACAAGACGAGCCATAATCGCTCGACTCTCTCGTGGAGAAGCGAATGTTTCCGACCTGGCTAAGCCGTTTCTGAAAGAAATGAGCTTGCCTGCAGTGACAAAGCATCTTAAGGTCTTAGAGAAAGCTGGACTGATTACGAAGACCCGAGATGCGCAATGGCGCCAATGCAAGCTAAACAAGGACGGCTTCAAAGATATGGCGCAATGGATGGAAGAGTACCGAATCTTTTGGGAAGAAAGCTTTGACCGGCTCGACGCCCACCTCAAAGTCGTAATGTCGAAAAAAAATGCAAAAGGAAAGAAGAATGCCCACAAAAAATGACTCCAACGAGATCAGAATCTCGAGAATCTTCAACGCACCGGTTAAGGCGGTTTGGGATGCCTGGACAGATTCAGAACAAGTAGCGGTATGGTGGGGACCACGCGGTTTTACCATCACCACACACAGCAAAGATTTGAAACCAGGTGGATATTGGAAATACACAATGCACGGTCCTGATGGCGTCGAATACGCGAACACCACGCACTATCTAGAAGTGGAAGAGTGCAAAACACTGGTTTACGATCATGGCAGCACTGAAGACCAACCTCCACTGTTCAGAGTGACGGTTGGCTTCACTGAATACAAGGGCAAGACAAAGATGGAGATGAGCATGACCTTGCCCACTCCGGAAGCCGCGGAGAAAACTCGCGAAATCATCAAGAAGGCGGGTGGCAATTCGACATGGGATCGACTGGCCGAGTACCTGGACAAGGAAACGTCAGGCAAAGAAGTATTTGTCATCAACCGCTCCTTCAATGCGCCGCTTAACCTGATGTTTGAAATGTGGACCAATCCAAAACAACTATCTCAATGGCTCGCACCAAAAGGATTCGAGATGCAATTTGTAAGATGTGACATCAAACCCGGTGGCAGTTCGTTTTATTACATGACCGACGCTGGCAATCTCAAAATGTACGGAAGAGCAGAATATTTAGAGATCGAGAAACCAAGCTACGTTGTCTATACGCAACAGTTCTGCGACGAGAAAGAAACGGTCTCCCGCCATCCTATGTGTCCAACGTGGCCACAAACCATGCTTACGACAGTGACGCTGACCGAAGAAGGACCGGAACAAACAAGAGTCACCGTAACCTGGGAACCTTATAAAGGCACCACACCTGAAGAACTCGAAACCTTTATCAAAGCAAAAGCAGGAATGTCTGTCGGGTGGACTGGTTCATTCGATAAGTTAGATGAGCACATATCGACTGCCGTTATGAGCAAATCCTGATCAGCCGAAGCTCAAAAAAGAACCTGTAACCGAACTATTGGTGGAACTCAGCGAATGATGGGAGGCGATGCGAGCGCCTGTTTCGTATTTTCCCCACTGACTTTGCCGAGATCACCGGGTATATTGGCGGGGTTAACGCCCAAATAAGAGTACGACCGCCACTCCCGACAAGGCTGGTAGGCAAACTGCAGCAGTTTTCGACTCTGCCACACCATCCCGGTACAGGTAAAGACCAATGAGCGATTCAACCGGTTTCAGCTGGAACGACGTTCTCCACCCGACCAAGACCGAGGTGCTCGCCGCAGCAGGCACAGCTACAACGATAGCCGTCGCTGGTCTGGGGCTATGGCTCAGCAGAGGACGAGGTCTGAAGTCCACGATGACGGCCCTCGAAGATACAGCGAAGGCGGCTCGACTCGGGGGTGTCGAGGGAGGGTTGCCGGCACTAACTCATGCGGACACGGCCCTACCGGGAACAGCCGAAATCCTTCAGGGCGACCGGCATATGCAGCAACCACGAATCACCGCCACGAGCCCCGACGCACTTAAACTGCTCACCGATCAACGGCCAGAGACCATGGCCACAATCGATTATTCGAGACTGACATCGAATCCCAAACTAGCAGCTTTACTTGGCGGTAAGAGCGCCGAAATGGACACGCCAGTCTCGGCTGCTGAAAAATCAGCAAGCCAATCACGAATAAGTCCCACCACTATGGACGCTGGAATCCTGACGCAAGAAACGGAACTGGCAAGAAAGCTCACAGCGCCGACGGCCGAAATGGACGCCAAAGTGGCGAACGTGCCTCAACAAAGAGGTCCCAGAGACGTTCTCAACTTTGTTGCGCCCTACAAAGAGACTGGAAGCATAGCCACCAGCCCTCCAGGCGGACCGGTCGAATTGACCTTCATTTCAGACGATCCATATGTAAACCGTCACCTGTCTGGTTACAACTTCGGGGTAACGGCTCGACATTATCGGGAAATAAACGGCACCATCAACGACCTTGAGAGCAGTTATCGCAACCATGACGGATTCACTTTCAACGTCGTAGATTCCCATCTGCCTCCAAATCAGCAGACCGTGGTTGCGGCTCAAGACCATGGTGGTGTGTGGACAAATCGCATGGTGTTTCGCAGAGATTTGAATGTCGGATTCGCGCACTCGATGTATAACCCGAGATATGAAGCAGACTTTGGCATGCCCGACATGCCGTCCAGACTACAGGTTTGGGATTTCAATACAGGCAAATACACTGAATTCGCGCTAAGCCGTGACAAATATACCGACAATGAGAAGTACGAACGAGCGGCGCAATTCATGTCCGGTGTGCCCCAGAATGAACTTCCGCCTATTCGAGAACTAGTGCACACATTCACGCGTTCAACGACCACTAAAGACGGCATAATAAACGGTTCTGTTCAAACCGCCGACGACGCGATTCCGTATATTCGAGGTGTTGTGGACGAATACTTCACTAGGTCCGGAACAGGAACAGCACTTGACGATATCTTTGGCACAATCCTAAAGGACGCTCGCCGCGATAGGTTGAGACGCTAAGGCAGTGCTTGGAAAAGGAAATCGATGTTATCGGCTCGATTCATTTCCGCCGCGATTTGCGTTTCCGAACGACCTGTTTCCACCTTGTGAGCTGTTCGAATTAGAATCTCGCTTCTTGCCAAAAACACTGCCGGCGACCTTGCCCGAACTCTCACGTGTGCGCCAGTCAGAAGCATATGGACTCGAATCTCTCTTTTTGGCGAAGTTACTGCCACCAACCTTGTGCTGTCCTTCGGGCCTTTGTCCATGCTCTTCGGAGGCGTGAGAATTCGAATCTCGCTTCCTGGCGAAGTTACTGCCGCCAAACTTGTTCTGTCCTTCGTGCCTTTGTCCATGCTCTTCAGAAGCGTGAGAACTCGAATCGCGCTTCCTGGCGAAGTTACCGCCACCAAACTTGTTCTGTCCTTCGTGCCTTTGTCCATGCTCTTCAGAAGCGTGAGAACTCGAATCTCGCTTCCTGGCGAAGTTACCGCCGCCAAACTTGCTCTGTCCTTCGTGCCTTTGTCCACGATCTTCCGAATCATGCGCACTCGAATCGCGCTTGTTGCCGAAGACGCCCTCGCCGGCCTTGTGCTGATCATCGAATCTCTTGCGATGCTCTCCGGAGAATCCTGAATTCGCTTCTCGCTTCTTACTGAAGAAACCTTCGCCTGATTGATGTTGCGCTCGTTGATATCCGCCCCCAGATGCTGGTCGTCTTCTTTGACTGCCTCGCGGAGAACTGCTGCGCCGATGCGTTTCTTCCGGCAGCAATGTGCCGTTGGGATCAAGCGCATGCCCGGTCACTTTCTCAATCTCGCGCACCAACTTGCGTTGTTCTGCGCTGACAAACGAGAGAGCGGTGCCGACGCGCCCGGCTCTGCCAGTGCGTCCGATTCTGTGAACATAATCTGCCGGCGATGTCGGCAAGTCGAAATTGATCACATGACTGATCGCAGGAATGTCCAATCCGCGTGCCGCAATATCTGTGGCCACGAGAACGGAGAACTCACCGGCACGATAACGCGCCAGAGTCCTCTCTCTCTTGTTCTGCGAAATATCGCTATGAATTTCGTCGGACGAAATCTGAACGCCGTTCAGTTTCTTGCACAGTTTCGCAGCGCGCCACCGAGTCTTCGTGAACACCAATACGGTCTTCATGCTCGACTCTTCTTTAATCAGTTTGATGAGCAGGTCGGTTTTGCCGTCCTCCTCCACCTGATAGATTCGCTGTTCAATTGAAGATGGTTCAACTTGCTGTGTGTTGACGAAAACATTCACAGGATCTTTGAGAAACTCTTCCGCGCTCTGTTCGACCGCCTTGTTAATGGTCGCCGAGAACATGATAGTTTGTCTATTCTTCGAGATTCCGCTCACGATTTTGCGTACTTGAGGAGTGAAACCCATGTCGAGCATGCGATCGGCTTCATCCAAGACCAGCACGGTAACAGCAGAAAGATTGGCGTCGCCTTGACTGATAAGATCGAACAGCCGACCGGGGGTAGCGACAACGACATCGACTCCACGCCTGAGCAGGCGAACCTGTTTCTCGTAGCCCACGCCACCGTAGACAGTGACCGTCCTGATGCCGCAGTTATTTGAAAAACGTTTGATTTCGGCATCAACCTGCAGCGCTAACTCTCGCGTCGGAACCAGCACTAAGGCGCGAGGCAACCTCTCCGATCCGCCACGCAAAGCCTGAACGATCGGCAGTCCGTATGCAGCTGTTTTGCCGGAGCCGGTTTCTGCCGACGCCATGATGTCGCGTCCAGCCAGAATCGACGGGATGGTTTTGACTTGAATCTCGGTAGGTTCTACAAAACCAAGAGCTTCGACGTCCGAGACAATACGCTTGGCCACGCCAAGTTCAGAGAAGTTCATTCCAGTTTCCTTTGTATCGGCGACCTCCGAACGCGGAGCCGCCTGAATGGCACATGAGCCTCTCGAGATACAACTGGAGAGCCTTCGGCGATAAAACACCAACATAATGCCGTGTAACGCTGATTTCGTCAGCGGTAAGGCCATTGTGGCATCCGATACTTGAGAAGTCAAAACAGAAGGCGCCGAACCGCTTCCTTTGTAACGAGCGTACCTATTATATAGGTCGAATCGCCTCTATCTGAGCGCCAGCTCATCAAGCTGGGTGCAAAACCGACCAATTTATAGATTGGACTGTATGCTTATGTCCGATGAGGCGATAACGCAGGAGAGATATGATGAAACCAGAATCCGGAATTTCCAAAGCATTCCTACTGTCCGCAATGACGGCTTGCCTGCTCGCCACAACTTCTGCGCCGGACGCTTCTGCTCGGCATAAGAAATCCGACAAGAACACCGTCCCCCCAGACAGCCAAGTAAGCATGGAAATTTTTCCGATTCAGCGAGGCTACGATGGGGCGCAGTTCATAGTCACCAAAGCCGGTTACACCGTATCAATTCCTGGACTTGGAGTGGCTCCGGACGCCACTCAGGTAACAGCATACAGAGACGAAAACAATAACATCTGGTACATCGACCGCAACGGTACGCCGGTGAAACTGACGGACCAGCAAGTACAGTGGGGAGTCGCTCAGATCAATCAGCAAGCGCAGGCAAGAGCGGCGGCAGCGGGCCAGCAGCAAGCATACGCTGGTCAGCAGCCGATGTATCAGGGTCAACAACAATACCTCGGTACACAGGCACCACCGCCCTCGACTGTCGTGGTTCAGCAGCAACAGCCTTCCTCTTCCAGCGGAGTGGCCAGCGGACTCGTAACAGGATTGGCAGCCGCCGGTGGCGCCATGGCTGGTGCGGCACTGAGCACTTCTCTGTACCATAACAACTACGGCGGAATTCCATACGGGGTGCCTGTTTATCATGGCGGAGGAGGCCGGTATTACTACAACGGCTCCAACGGTAACAAGGTATATGTCAACAACTCAAACAATAACAAGTCAATCAATCAGATCAACCAATGGAATCATCAAGGCAACTGGCAGAACACTCAACACAATTATCAGGCGACTCAACGTCCGGCCAATTCGGGTGGCTACACGCATGTCCCGACACAGCTCCCCGCACACAGCAACGTTAATCGCGGGACGTACGCTGCCGGACATGGTGTTAGTGCTGGAAGCCACACCTCGCACAGTGCCGGCAGAGCCAGTCGTGTGCACACGCCCAGAGTCAGTGGCGGTGGCGCCCGTGGTGGCAGAAGACGCTAGTGCGCCCGTCGTAGATCTTGCGGTCGATGTACAGACTCCACAACACTGAGCCTCGCATCTGTCGAGAATGACGGCCACAACCGTGCGGTTCCGGTGAACAACCCCAGACCGAAAAACACGTCAAGAGGGACGAGGCACTGGGTCCTCAAGCGAGATAGGCTCTCTTGAATGCATGTTAATATTCTCCACAGTTCTGCAGGTGGAGAAGCCATGTCCCAGTCGCAAGATAACGACGCTGAAGACCAACCGAGCCAGTCCGAACCAGATCACAAGCTTGACAAAGAAAAGCGCTTCTCGCAGAAGGACTATCACCATCCCGCAGCTGCATGGGGTGCGGCGATGAGCGTCGGCCGCGTTCTGCTGGAGCAGGGTGCAATTATCGACGGTGTCCGCGCCGTCTTCGAGATGAATCATGAAAACAGTGGTTTCGACTGCCCCGGCTGCGCCTGGCCTGATGACCGCAAAGGTCTGCGCATGGACATCTGCGAAAACGGTATCAAACACGTAACCTGGGAGATGACCAAGAAACGTACTGACCGCGAGTTTTTTGCCAAACATACCGTAACCGAACTTTTAGCGTGGAGCGATTTTGCTCTGGAGAATGAAGGACGGCTGACGGAACCGATGTCCTACAACGCCGACACCGACAAATATGAACCCGTCTCCTGGGAGCACGCGTTCGCTCTGATCGGCCGCCAACTCAAGTCGATGCAAAACCCAAATCGAGCTTCGTTCTATACGTCCGGACGGCTGTCGAACGAAGCCACTTTCCTCTACCAACTTTTCGCCCGTGAACTCGGCACAAACAATCTGCCGGACTGTTCTAACATGTGCCATGAGGCCAGCGGTAGAGCGTTAACTGCCGCCATCGGCACCGGCAAGGGCACCGTAGATCTGGTCGACTGGCAGAAGGCTGACGCAATCTTCATCATGGGTGTCAATGTAGCCACCAACGCACCGCGAATGTTGACCGCGCTGGCCGATGGCGTCAAAAATCACGGGCTGAAGATCGTCCATATCAACCCACTGATCGAGGTCGCGGCTACCTCCGCTATAACCCCGCACGAAATCATGGACATGCTCACGTTTCGCGCCACACCGACGAGTTCGCTCGACCTGCAGGTGCGAATCGGCGGCGACATGGCCGTCATGCGCGGTATTGCAAAACATCTATTAGAAGCATCGAAGACAGATGACAAGGCAATCGACCACAATTTCATTAAACACTATACCGCCGGCTTCGACGCATACAAAGCCATGTGCGAAGCGACCTCCTGGGATGATCTAGAGCATAAGTCCGGACTCCCAGCCGACAAGATTCGCGCTGCCGCCGAAATCTATCGTACAGCAAACAAATGCATTATCAGTTGGTGCCTGGGAGTGAGCCAACAAGAGTTTGGTGTGGACACAATCCGGGAGATCGTCAATGTGCTCCTGCTCCGAGGCAACATTGGCCGCGAAGGAGCCGGACCGTGTCCCGTTCGGGGTCATAGTAACGTTCAAGGCAATCGAACTTGCGGCATCAACAACCGACCATCTGAAGCATGGCTTGCCCGAATGGACACGGCTTGCAACATCAAATCACCACGCGAGCACGGTTTCGATACAGTAGGCAGCATCAAGGCCATGGATCGCGGTGATATAGATGTTTTTGTAGGAATGGGTGGGAACTTCGCTTCCGCTACACCGGACAGGGATCTTACATATCGCGGCCTGCGTCGGTGCAAACTCACGGTACACGTAAGCACTAAGCTAAATCGCAGTCACCTCGTGCACGGAAAGGAAGCGCTGATACTGCCATGTCTGGGCCGCACTGAGCATGACCATCAGCAATCCGGTCCGCAGCAGATTACAGTAGAAGATTCGATGAGCATGGTGCATCTGTCGAAAGGCATGAAAGAGCCGGCTTCACCGCATCTTCGCTCTGAGCTTGCGATAATTGCCGGAATAGCAATAGCTACATTGCCGAACTCTCAAACTCCCTGGAAAAGCTATATCGCCAACTATGATTTAATCCGCGACAAGATGGGTGAAGCGATCTCCGGTTTCGAAGATTTCAACCGGCGGGTTCGGCAGCCGCTTGGTTTCCGGCTCAAACAGGCTGCTCGGGAGTTATTATTTGTCACCGATACCAATCGCGCTAATTTCTCCGCCGTCAGTCTGCCTGATGTAACGCCACCACCAGGGAAGCTCGTTATGAGCACCATGAGGTCGCACGATCAGTTCAATACCACGGTTTACTCTGACAATGATCGTTATCGCGGCGTCAAGAATCTGCGCAACCTTCTGCTCATGAACGAAGCGGACATGCGCGAGCGAGGCTTGGAAGAGTTTGCTCTTATCGACATAACCAGCTTCGCCAAAGACGGTTCCACTCGTAGTGTCAAACGCTTTCGAGCGGTTCGCTACAACATCCCCAAAGGCTGCGCATCCGGTTATATGCCGGAACTCAATGTGCTTTGCCCGATCGGCGATTACAGCGCCCAAAGCGATCAACCGATGATGAAACAGATAATTATCGACGTAAAGGCTAGTGGTTCCGTGTCGAATGCTAACGCCACCAGAGAAGGTGCGAAATGACAGTCGTCAAACAAGCCAAGCCTATTGTTGACGTGAATATTCGGAACGTAATTGGTTCCACATCCAATTCACTCGTTGACCAGCTTTCCGTCGAAGAACCGCTGGAGATTCAAATTACAGCTGAGATTGACGGACGCCGGCGTACTGAATCGATAGCCGTCACCATGCGAACTCCCGGCGACGACCGCGAGCTGGCTGCTGGTTTTCTCTTTACTGAAGGCATCATCACCGGACGCGCCGATATACAAGAGATCAAAATTGAGAAATGCAACACGGTTACTGCAATTCTCAATGAAGGCGTCACCGTGGACCCAGCCGTCTTCGAACGTCATTCGTTTGTAGCATCCAGCTGCGGCGTCTGCGGAAAGAAATCAATCGCCGCCGTCCGAGTGCGTCGCAACTATGAGCTAATTCACGCAGAACCTCTGCTCGCAGCAGAGACTTTTCACACGCTGCCGGAGAAGCTGCGCTCCGCCCAGAGTTCATTCGCATCCACCGGCGGCATTCACGCATCCGGTCTCTTCGATACCACAGGCAAGCTTCTCTCGGTCCGCGAAGATGTAGGGAGGCACAATGCGTTGGATAAGTTGATCGGTTCCGAACTGCTCAGTGGAAGACTACCGCTCAGCCAGCGAATTGTCATGGTAAGCGGACGCGCCAGTTTCGAACTGGTGCAGAAAGCCGCCCACGCGGGCGTAGCCATCCTGGCTGCAGTCGGTGCACCGTCAAGCCTCGCCGTCCAACTGGCGGAGGAGTGTGGCATGACCTTGTTGGGTTTCGTCCGAGACAACCGCTTCAACGTTTACATGGGCAACCAGAGAGTGATGCTTGTCAAATAGGATGGATAATTCTCGATTTTGATACACTTTGCCCGATCCGTTTTAGATCCTCCTCTGGGTATGGTGCAAGAATGAATCCACACCGGACGGCGGCCGTAGTTGGCAGGGTATTGGTTGCGTGCTTGCTTTCTGCTGCGACAGTCGTCAACCCTAGTTCCTGCTTAGCTCAGAGCAATCTGGCCGAAAGACCAAAGCGCGAACTGTTGTCCAATGTCAGAATTGATGATCTTTCGCTAGGCAATCGAGAATTGGCAGAGAAGCTAGAGATCTTGCCGATGTTGAGCGAACTGTACGACAAGGAAAAACCACCCACTCGAGAACAAAAGATGGTACTGCGGCAAAAAATTCGCGAGACTATTTTTGAAGCCTACTTCGATGCTGCCAGTGTGCAGGCGGAAGCACATAGAGAACAGGGAGCGCTGGAGGCGCAGAGAGCGGCTGTCGTGTCCAGACGAGACCGCAGCATAGAGATCAACAATGCAACCAATTTCATTGCATCCGGAGCACTCAACACCGTCGGCTCGGCTCTGGGCTTCACTTCAGCTCTCCCACCTTTTCCCGGCAACCTTAATCAGATGCTGTCCGGTGTGGTGGCAGCGGCAATGTCGACCTATTCGTTGAAACAGGCCAAAGGCGGGAAATTCCGCAGCGAAGGGCGATCGACCTTAATAGCCGAGCTGTTCGGTAGACCGTGTAACGAGCGAACCACCTATCCGGAGAGCGTGTGGCGATTCATGCACAGTAAATCTCCCGAAGACCCCAGCAAAACTCGGGTTCAAATGCTTGAAGATCGCTGGATCATTAGGCATCATCTGGAAAAACACGGATCGCGACGCGAGGAGCTCAAGATAGATCTCGTTTCTGGAATGGCGAACAGCAAAAAATGCATGACTCTCGACGATCTTAACGACCAGATAAACATGATTGAGGACATTGATGCTATGGCGGCGCTGATGGATCACCATCTTCGTGACTTGCTAAGCATGGTTGATTCGGATGTCTTGGAAATCGACGTGTCGCCGCCGGTTAATCCGTAACGTTGCGCATGAGCGCACTTAACCAAGGCGCCTATTCGTCGCGGCTGGTCCACCTCTCTGCTGTTGTCGTTCCGGATTAAATCTGAACTCGAAGCCGTGTGCTCGGCCCAATTCTAATACCCGAGGATCACGACGTTATTTTCAACCGGACCTCGGCCAATTTTCAGCTTGTTCACCGGAAAATCCGGGTCTGGATAACCGATCGACATTCCGCACAAGATCGTTAGCTCCCGCGGAACAGCGAGCTCTTTGTAAATTACTTCGGGATAACCAGCCAGCGCAACTTGCACACACGCTCCCAGTCCCCTGGCGGTGAGGGACAGCACAAGCGTTTGTAAATACATCCCAATGCCCAGAGCATCTGCATGACCTAGTTCTTTGTCCATGCAGACGATAGCAACCACCGGCGCGCCGAAAAACTCCCAGTTGCGCAGAACGGCAGCTCGCCGGGCTTCTTTGTCGGTGCTAGGAATTCCCATGCCTACCCCGTACACTTGAGCACCCAATTCCTTACGAAAATGGCTAAAGTGCTCAGGCAGCGATGGAACATGAGGAGCCTCTTCGCGAGCTACTGCCAGCAATGCTTCTTTTAGCCGATCACGGTCCGCCCCGGTAGCAATAAACAAGCGCCATGGTTGAATGTTTGAGTTCGATGGAGCGAGCTGCGCCAGCTCCAAGCACTCGCAAAGCAACTCCTTGGGCACCGGACGCGGCAAGAACTTCCTTATTGAATGCCGCGCTCTGATTGCTTCGTCAAGTTGACTCATACTTATCTCTCTCTTTCTTTATTCGCCAGCTACATCAATTACAACTCTAAACCTGGCTTTGCCGCTCATCATGCGTTCGTAGCCATCGGCAACGTTTTGCAATGAATACTTTTCGACCATCGGTCGAATACCAAAGCGAACGGCAAATTGCATGCAGTCCTCAGCGTCTTTCGCCGTTCCGCCCGGCCATCCCATAATCTGACGATGTCCTTTAATAAGCTGGAGTGGTACGACGTTAATTGGTTCACTGTCGATCCCGACAATCATCAGTTTTCCTCCAACTGCCAAAGCATCAATCCAGGGTGAAATCGCTTTTGAGCTAGAGGCAGTTGCGAGAATAACATTTGCTCCACCTGACGCTTTTAAGGATGAGACGGCATCACCAGACTCCGAATCAAGATAGTGATCGGCACCAAGTTTAGTGGCGAAAGTTGCTTTGTCTTTCCCGCGTGCGATAGCAATCGTATAGAATCCCATATTTTTTGCAAATTGCACTGCCAGGTGTCCAAGACCGCCGATGCCGAGAATTGCTACCGTGTCACCAGGTTTCGCGCCTGAGTTGCGCAGCGCATTAAACGTGGATACGCCTGCGCACATCAGAGGCGCCGCATCGAAATCACTTAGAGCGTCCGGTATTGATGCACATGACGATTCGGAAAAAATGGCGTATTGAGCGCATCCGCCATTTAGGGTGAAGCCGGGCACCTTCAAATTAAAGCAGCTGATGAAATCGCCTCTGACGCATGACTGACAGTGTCCGCAATGTTCGCCGTGCCAACCTATAGCGACTCTGTCGCCGATGTTGAGCTTGACGGCGCCAGGTCCTTTAGATTCAATGCTTCCCGCGATCTCATGACCGGGCACAATGGGATATTTAAGCCCCGGGTAGGAACCTTCCACGGCCAAGCTATCGCTGTGGCAGATACCGCACGTTGATACCTTTAAAAGAACCTGATCACCTTGCGGAGAAGGGTAATCGACCTGCTGAATTGAGAACGGGCTCTTGGGTCCCGTAAGGCGAATTGCCTGACCAGACTTGGTTGAAGCTGTTGCTTGCCGATTCATAGTTGTTCCTCTTATTGCCGAAGTAAACCGCTCAACTTCAGCGTCGTCACTGTATTCAACCAACCGCTTTCAAGGCGGCATCCAGGCGTCGGTTCCCTCAGAATTGGTTCGGACTGAAGGACAATTTTACCGACTGCCCTGCCCTCTCCACTATTTGTCCGTGCCGGGAACAATAAACGGATTGGATTTCGGCAGAGAGTCGAATATCGATTTCGGCACTTTGAAATTGGTGCCGAGCAGCTGGACCGGATTTGACTTCATCCACTGAGATAAGGATATCTCCTGGTAGTCGCCGGTATTCAAGACAATGAGCGTCACACACTTCTCGGTGTCCGATGCGTTTTCAATGTAGTGTCCGTAGCCCTGCGGAACGTAACCAACATCTCCCGGGCCGAACTCTTCCAGCCTGCTTCTACCGCCGGAACCGAAGACAGTCATACGCGCGTGCCCGGATATGTAGTATTGCCATTCATCTGCATTTGGATGCCAATGCATCTCTCGCAATCCTCCACCTGGTTCCAACGTTTGAAGCGCTCCGGTCATCGTGGTGGAGATCGGAAATTGCTTTTGAGAGACTAGCTGGAATCTTCCGCCCGGCCAGAGCTGTCCTTGCTGGGCGCCCAGGGAGTACTTATGAGTGAGCGGTGGTGCTACTTCAGTGAAAGGCAGCGGATCCGCTGGCAATGCTGCCGGCACAGGACCTTGTGAGATATAAACTTCTTTCTTGGGGAAATCTTTGAATGTGGATGCCGACATCTTGAAGTTCTTCGCCAGCACCTCAGGTGGTGTGTGAGCTATCCAATCAGAAATGCTGAACGTGGCGAAATCGGAGAAGCTACCGTTATCGAAGACGAGTATGAAACGGCAGTCTTCAGTTCCCGTGCCTTGAATTGAATGCCCATGACCACGCGGAAAATACCAGACATCTCCCGGTCCGATGTCCTGAATTTCAACGCGGCTCTGCGGATCGATCACCGTTATTCGGCAATGACCCGAAATGACGTACGCCCATTCAGCAGCGTTCGCGTGCCAGTGCAGTTCCCTCAAACCGCCCGGTTTAAGTGACATCGCCACACCGGCGATATTCTGTGATGCGGGGAAATTCTTGACAGTTGCTTCCTTGGCCCACCCTCCATCGAATGTTCTCGGAGTGGCATCGCCAAGGGGGAATCGAAACGACGGAAGAGTTGTTCCGTCTAGTATGTTCGATTGTGCCCTCACGCTCGACTGAGCAAAGAAAAGGCTTAAAAGGACAATCAGTAAGATCTTTCCTGGAGTTATTGATTTCAATTCCACATTCCTTTGAGAACGACGCAAAGAGGGTGGACGCATAAGAACGGCGACCAATAATTTTCTGCCGCGTGATCATACCGCTTCTTTGAGTTGAGGGAAACGGCATGACAATGTCCTGAGACAGCCGCAGGTCGATAAGCTCATAGATTGATACTGACGCCGCCCGGTCTCCTCAAATGAGCAGCTGATCCATTCCTCGCATGGCGGAGGATAGCGCTATAGACGCTACGCCATGAATCAACATTTCGATTCCGACGAACAAACCAACGAGCCAGAGACCCGTAACGGGCCATCCGAGTCCGATCACAACGCCCAAAATAACATCGATTATCCCGCCAGACACGAACCAGCCCCAACCTTGCTCTTTTCTATGACTGAAACCGTGGCTGAGACGCACGAAACCTGCTACGACGAGGAACGCGCCTACCACAAGTGTCAAGCTGAGAGCGCCGATGAACGGGTTCCACAGCATTACTCCCCCGGCGATCAAATACAGCAGTGATGACAAAAGGTTCAAAGCCATCCTTTGTCCTGTTCTGAATGCGTGCACACCTTGGGCAATTCCAGCCGCCACCATAACGCATCCAACCAGTAAAACGGTTCCGAAGGTGAACAAGACTGCTGAAAAAATGGCAAGCACCCCAAGAATCACCAGAGAAATTCCGAACAACAGAAGTGTTCCGGAATAGATTTCGTCGGTACGTTGTTCCGTTGGAGGTCTCATTGTTGTAGTCATGATTCTTCTCCGTGAATTTAGCCATTCCACCAGCGACGATGACCTGCTAAACCTTTGACTTTTACGACGAGCGACTACTCCTGTGGCAGGAAGTTCCAGAAACTCGAAGATACGCAGCGTCAGGTGCTGTAACCCATCAATGCAAAGGCAATAACGCCAAGGTATTACAGATATTGCCCTGTGGGGAAGTGTTAATTACCTCTCGATTCAGAAAAGAAGCGACACAGTCCATCAAAAACATTATTTCGAATCGGAGAAGCATTAAGGAATCAGGTATGCAAAACCAATATCATTGCCTGATACTCAACCGGAAATGAGTTCTGCAGGAAAATGAGATAAGGCTGAGGCTGAGGCAGATGCAAAAGACCACACTTAAATTGCAGGTTGGAAAGAGGCTCAGGTCCCTCGCTCTCGCTTTTATCTGTTCGGTGATGGTTGCAGGACTTCTGCAATCGAGAGCAGACGCGAAGCCTCTAGTCGTCAGTGGACAAATAGAAGGGTATGAGGTCCACATCAGCGTTCCTGCACCTCTCAGGATTACGGCTGTGAACGCCCACGAAGGTGACGCAGTTACTCAAGGGCAGTCGCTCCTTGAATTAGACGGGAGTGACGTACAAGCCAAGCGGAGCGGCGCGAAAATGATGCTCGCGGCTCTGGAAAAGGAACGACAGCAGCTTGACTCAGATATTGCCCAGTTGAAGAAACGGCTTCCTGGAAACGGTTCTGAGGGTTTGGCTGTTTCCGGAAAACTGCGCCGAAGTGGCATCCACTCCAACCATGCGACCTCATCAGGAAGCAGTTCATCTGCAGATCCACCCGCAAGCGCAAAACAGATGCCTAATGCTCTGCTCAGTGCCCAGGCGAGTAGCTTGGACGATGAATACGCATTGCAGAAAAAAGAGCTTACGGATGGATATGACAAGCAGATGAAAATGCTTGATTCAACCATTCGCGCCAATCAAGAAGCCGCAGATAAAACCTTCGAAGCACGACGAGCGGCGCTTCAAGAGGTGGGAAAGGCGAAGTTGGAAGCGGCTAATAAACATTCATTGTTCAGCTTCCTCATCCCAAGCAAACTGCGCGGTGCAAAAGCCCAAGCAATCACCGAAGTTATCAAAGCGAAAGAAGAAGCTTTGACCCAAGGATATGAACAAGCCAAGAAAGGACTGCAGCAAGTTGCGGAAGCCCAGCGCAATGCGGGGCAGGAAGCATTCGCCGCCAAGCAGCAGGCTTTGACTGAAGGTTATACCACCAAACGAAAGGCAATCGAGCAGCTCGCGACTTCGATGAGTGCGCTCCAGGATGCGGCGGCACAACAACAGAACATGATGAAGCAGCAGCTCTCCTCCTTTCAAAGCAGCTTGTCCGGACTAAAATCCCCACCGTCAGGGGGAATGGGCGGGATGCTCGCTGCATCTCAAGCCGGAGTGATGCAACTCCAGCTGGAGTCGGCGCGAACTCGTCTTCTCGCGGTGAACTCGGAAATTGCCAAAGTGAAAGCCGGGCAGTTAGAGGTCGACGCGAAATCAAAGATGTTGAAAGTCACAAGTCCAATTTCGGGGCGCTGCGCTACAAGCAGTGTGCACGTGGGAGAGCTTCCTATTCCGGGACAAACGATAATGACCATTGTTGATCCCGATCGAATGTACCTGCGCGCTTATATTCCCGAGGGACTCATCGGCGGCATCAAGATTGGCCAGCATGCGCGTGTGCATCTCGACTATAAACAGGCGTCTGCGATCGATGCCACTGTAACATCGATCGACGAGCAAGCATCGTTCACTCCGGAGAATGTCTCACTTCCTCAAGACCGCGTGCGCCAGGTATTCGGAGTCAAGTTGCTGCTCAAAGACAAGAGTGCATATGCCAAACCAGGAATGCCCGGGGATGCCACATTTGATCTGGATTGAGTATGAACATCATCCAGCCACAATCTCAGTCCCAAACGTTTGCCCTACAAGCGCAATCGCTTAAGAAGCACTACCACAATGTCGCCGCCGTAGATGGAATCGACCTCGGTGTAAAGGAAGGCGAAATTTTTGGAATCGTCGGTCCGGATGGTGCCGGAAAGACAACCCTCTTGCAAATGTTGGCGGGAACGATAAAGCCGACAGGTGGGTCGGTCACCATATTTAGTGAACCGGTCAAGGCGGGTCGGCAACGGTGTGGGTACGTAACTCAGAACTTCACGCTTCCTGAAGATCTCACCGTCGAAGAGAACATGAGATATTCGGCCGGCCTGCACCAAATTCCTACTGACCAGTACACAAAGGAAGCAGAGAGGCTACTGGATGCAGTTGGTCTGACGCCTTTCAGGAATCGACTCGCCGGTCAACTTTCAGGCGGCATGAAAGGGAAATTGGCAATATTGTGCGCCTTGATCAGCGATCCGAAAGTGCTTATTCTCGATGAACCAACGACTGGGATCGATCCAGTAACCTGCAGAGAGTTCCAGGCTCTGCTCGTTCAGCTCGCTCTAAGTGGAACTACAATTGTACTCGGAACACCTCATTTCGAAGAGGCTGAGATATGCGATCGAATAGCGCTGATTTATCGTGGAGCGATCAATCAGATCGGAACACCTGCACAGTTGCGGAAAGACGCCCACATTTGCAAGTTCGAACTTAAAGTCGACAACATCGATGGTGCCTATAAACTGCTCTCCGAACCACCGCTCATGCAAGAAGTCGCGGATAAGTACCGCGTCAAGGATGGCATAGCGATTCTTGCGGACGAAATCAGAGCGGAAGCGCTTCCTGGACGAATACTCAAACAGCTGCAGAATGCCGGACTGACTAATGCCACCATGCAACCCCTGGAACCGACAATTCAGGACATATTCGCACTTTCTACCGCCGACGCCGACCGATCCAAGTCGGCGAAATCGAAACCCACTCCTGAGGAGGGCACAGCGGACACTGAGAAAGTGCAGGATTCAAGCAGGCGCAACACCGACGATCGAGAATCCAGACCCAACAGTGAGGCAAAGCAAGATACCGCAATCACAGCTCAAGGACTTATCAGACGTTTTGGCACATTCACAGCGGTGAACGGCATCGATTTGTCGGTAAGTGCGGGAGAAGTATTCGGCCTGCTCGGAGCCAACGGAGCAGGAAAGTCCACGATGATTCAAATGCTCTGCGGGCTGCAGAAGCCAACTCAAGGAACTATCAGGGTGCTGGGCCATGATCCTTACAAGGACCTCAGGTACACTCACGCTCGCATCGGATACATGAACCAGAACATTTCCCTTTACAATGATTTGACCGTCGAGGAGAACATTGACTTTTACAGTGGTGCTTATGGCGTACCTCTAAAGATTCGGCAGAAACGTATTGCGGAAGCCATCGAACAGCTGGATCTTCAATCCGTTCTCAAACAACCCGCCGCGAAACTGCCCCGCGGGTTGAAACAGAAGGTCGCGTTTGCTGCCGCCACAATACATCGCCCAACCATCCTGTTTCTTGATGAACCGACCGCCGGAACAGACCCGGTTACCCGCCGAACAATGTGGGACATGACTAACAGTATTGCGGCGCAAGGAACAGCTGTACTTGTCTCAACCCATCTTCTCGATGAGGCTGAATACTGCAACCGCCTGGCTCTAATGGTAGCAGGTCGATTCGTCGCCCAGGGAACACCTGCAGAGATCAGGACCGGCTGCGGCAAGCATGCGATCTCCGTAAGGACCCAAGATTACAAAACTGCCGTAAATGCGTTGTCCAAGCAGTTCAAGCCGTGGCAACTCAGCGTCAACCAGAACGAAGTGCGAATACTATCGGAGAATCCCGAAAGCGATCTGGCAAAAGTGGAGCAACTCCTACATCAGGGCAAAGTCCATTTTGATAGTGCGGAACTGGTCCAATGTACTCTGGAAGAAGCGTTCGTTTCGAACGTAACGGCGCAGAGGAAAAACGAACAATGATGCGAGGTTGCCTGGCACAAGCAAGGAAGGATTGGCTGGAGTTCCGCAGAGATCGGCTTAGCCTGGGGCTAGCCTTGCTCCTTCCTATTGCATCGCTTTTGCTGTTCGGATTTGGCATTCGGCTGGAAAGCACAAATATTCCAACCGTTGTTGACGACCAAGATCGCACGCAGTTCAGTAGATCATTCACTCAGCGTCTATATGCGACGAAAGCATTCAATCCCGCACCGGACCAGACGAACCCCGGCGACTCTCTCAATAGTGGGAACGCTCGCGCTGCTGTATGGATTCCAAAAGGCTTTGCATCCGGTCTAGATATGGGGCGCGTGTCCATAGTGCTGTTCACATTGGACGGAACTGCGCTGACGGAAGCGCATACTGCCAGCAGCATCGCCCAGGCGTTCGGAACCGTTTTCTCGCTCTACCTTAGACCACCCGATCCCAGGCTACTTTATGTATTGCCGAAAATCACCGCCTGGTTCAATCCGGAGTTGAACGAATCGTTGTTCATCGTCAGCGGTGTATTCGGTGTTGTGCTATGGATGTTCCCTTCCTTACTGTCGGCCGTTTCGATGTCACGCGATTTAGAGCACGGATCGATCGTGCAAGTATTCTCTGCCAACGTGAGCCCGGTATCTTTCCTCATTGGAAAAGCTGCTGTCTACTTGGTTATTGGTATCTGTCAGGCAGCTATTATCGTTGCCCTGGGATGCATAATCTTCCACCTCAGGTGCATCGATACAGCATGGCAGTTCGCTTTGAGCACGTTCGTCTACCTGGTCGTCTCGGTTCTCTTTGGAATATTGATGGGCCTAATCACAAACTCTCAAACAACGGCGGTACAGGCAACATCATCCGGAGGTTTCTTCTCCTGCATGCTGTTGTCCGGCTACGTCTATCCGCTCAGCAACATTCCGTTTCCTCTCTCTCTGGTGTCATATTTAGTGCCGGGGCGATACTACATCCACGTAAGCAGGGACAGCTTCATCAGAGGCGCCGGTTGGCAGGTCATAGGACAGGATTTCATTGTACTGATTCTGTTCGCCGCCGCCTTATTCGGGTTGTGCTGGTGGCGGCTGAAAGATATGAGGTTGAAAGACTGACACCATGCTTCTCACTGCCACCGAGAAATTGAAAAACATTACCATGATAGGACTTCTCGTGAAGGACTTTCGCCTCACCCTGCGAAACCGGCATCTTGTTTTTCTTTTGATATTTCCTCCAATAATTCAGCTGATCATTCTGGGCTACTCTCTCGATCCCCGTGTGCACAATCTCCAGCTCGGCATCGTCGATCTGGCGAATACCCAGGAGAGTCGTGCCCTGATCAACTCATTGACCAGCGACAAGAACACCTTCGCGTCCCATCAGCTCCCTCCTCAACCTAAACTGTTGGAGCAGGAACTGATTAGAGATCATCTCGGTGCCGGAATAATCGTTCCCGCGGATTTCAGCCAACAGCTCTTGCGCAATCACAAGGGTGAGTTCCAGATTATTCTGAACGGAGTTGATGCCTTTACTTCTAAACTCGTGCGAGGGTATTTCCAGTTGATTGCAGTTCATGCAATTCCGGGTCAGAGAGACTCATATGCAGTTCACAGTGATGTTCGTGTTGCCTTTAACGCTGCCTTGACCAGTTCGTGGTACTTCGTTCCTGGAGTACTAGGCGCGGTGCTAACTCTATCCGGCACGCTCGTATCCGCTGCCGCGATGCTAAGAGAAAGAGAATCCGGAACCCTGTCGCAGCTGCTCATGCTTCCTGTAACCAGTGCTGAAATCGTTATCTCTAAGGCGGTACCTCTATTCGTTTTGCTCTTTCTGGATCTTTGCGTGGCGCTACTTCTGGCGACCATTCTCTTCGCCTTACCGTTCAGAGGCAACTTGTTCGTCTTTCTGTCGGCCTCCGCGATGTACATCTTGATCGTCATCGGCATGGGCAGCCTTATGGCAACATTCTGCCGCAGCCAGCGTCAAGCACAGCTTCTTTCGTTCTTCATCAACATTCCGGTAATTCTGCTCTCCGGCAGCGTGGTACCGCTGGAAACCATGCCGGCAGTTTTGAAGACAATATCCATCTTCGATCCACTGCGCTACTATCAGTCCTTGTCCCGCGACATAATTCTCAAGGGACTCAGCTTTTCTGAACTGTCGCACAACATCGAATGTCTTTCGATGTTCTTTGTTGCTCTGTTACTTCTCAATTTGCTACGGTTCCGCAGGCAGAGTTAATAATCGGCAGCATCAACCACGCAGTTCTAACTGGACAGTCCTAACTACGCAGCCCAAACTAGACGGTCTTACTATAAGTTCCGACGCAGCCCTAACGCCGAATTACAAACTCTCGCTGATGTATTACTTCAGCAACTTAGGTCCGATCACATCAGGCGGTGGCTGTTTCGACTCGGGCTTACCGGGCTGAGGCACAACCCTCAGTTCCTTCTGAGAAATCTTCGGCTGAACGCGCAGGTTTGGAACTGGTTGATACTTCAGCGCGTTCGTGCCTGTCATGTCCTCACTCCAGCCAGGAGTCCAGAGCGAACCCAACAACATCGCCGTCATCGCTATATAAAGGTATCTCATAATCGTTCCTCTTATTGGTCCAAGGCTAAGCATGTGCTTACGTGACCGGGCTTAGTGACGTAACTCAACAGCCGAGCGTTCCTGCTTCGAGGAGTAAGCCCACGGCTGACCTTGAGTTGCAGCTTCTCGCCATCGTTTTACACCGGCCGACTCAGTTACCGAGAGCACCTGCTGGTTGCCCTCTGCAGCCGATCGACAAGGCGTAAAAATGGTCGCTTTTCCCAGCCCTCTATATGCCTAACATGACGCTTTCGCTCAATTTTGACCCTCAAAAAAGCCAAAAATGGCGATATCTGTCGCATTTTGTTCCAAATTTTGCGCCTACCCTGACGCCTTGTCTTCAGCAATACGAGTGTGGAGATTATCCATTAACTGCCAAGTCGCCTAAAGGGTTGTTCTGTACCTGCCTGCGAGTCGCAGGCGGTCCTTGCGAATTCGTGCCGCCGTGTCTCCGCTCGAATGTGGGCGAAGCACGCTTGTGCAACCACGCAAGGACCGCCGGCGCCCCGCCGGCAGTAACGAAGAAGCGCACGGACAGCGCGAAGCGTGGGGTTTCTCTATTAAGTGTCAGGCCGCCGGTAGGGTAGTTCCGTACCTGCCTGCGAGTCGCAGGCGGTCCTTGCGAATTCGTGCCGCCGCGTCTCCGCTTGACTGTGGGCGAAGCGCGCTACAACACACACAGACTATGTCAAACTACTCGAACGAATCCGCAACAGCTTGATGATCCCAATACGTCACCATGTTGTTTCTCCGCGTGACGAAACGAACGTTGCCGTCCTGGGAGATCACTTGTCCGGTTGCGTCAGTAATGGCGTTGCAAAAGCGGTAGACCGATCTGTGCCGCGTGCCTACTCGATGAATCGACTCGATTTCGACATTGTCTGCCTCGAGATCCATTGCATGAGCAACTGTCGACACGTCGTATTCGTTGCAATGTATCTCTGCTCCGAAGCCTAACAGTTCAAATCCCTTGGTCAAGATCACGGCACCGTCAGTTGCTGTGAGATTGGCGACAAAATGCGACATCTCGAATACAGCCTCATCGAGCTGATTGAGAACAGGATCGGTGCTCGATTCGTAATCGGCCCAACCCACAGGCCCGCGCTCGTCCGGAGAACTGCCTCCGACTTGCGCCAACGTATTCATTATTTCCACCATCAGTGTGCGCAGCCGCGATCGATTCTCACCAGGAGCAAACTTATACTTGAGATCGACAAAAGGATTGCCTTCAGCCAGAATCTGATCTCTAAACTCACTTGTCACCCACAGAATAATGCCGCCGTGTTTGTAGGCTCGGGTAGCGGCTAACATTCTTCTGACAAGATTCTGGCCCAGAATTCGCAAACAATTAGGATCGATATCGGCCCAGTGCGAGTCCGCCTTTGCGCGTGCTTCCAGATGTAATTTTAAATTACCCGCACGGTCCTGACAAAAGCTCAAGGGCAACCATTTTGAGGTGAAGACATTGATGGATGGACCAAAAATGCGGCCTTCCGAGAGCTGTCCGACTGTGCTATCTCCCAGAAGCACCTCAATACTCCCAGGACCAGTGACTCTCAGAACCAATGCCGGCGGCATGTCCGGAACTTCCGCTCGGCCCCCTTGAAGCGCCTTCAGCCACCGCGGTCCGGAGTGAACACATCCCCAGATGCGGAGCCGCTGATTCTCCACACAAATTCCTATCAACGAACGGTAGTACGCAGCCGCCGAAGATAATTTTCGAAGTTCCAGGGCGTCGAAAGGAAGCGTGTCAGCAAATTCGAAGCAGTGAAGTCCCTGCGGTCCATGATTTCGAGGGAACGAACCTGGTTCGCCAAAAATAAGTCGAAAGGTAACCGGTCGGCGCTCGTCGGTTTGAAGGCTGGCTTGGTAGGCACTTGAAATAATCTTCTTCAGAGTCTCAGCTGACGGCAATTCGAATCCGCGCACCGACTGAGAATGGGCTGCCATCTGAGATTGGGCCGCCTGCATACGCGGCAGTACAAATGCAGCTAGTTCTCCCGGATAGGATTGACCATCTTGGAGAGAATCGTCAGTTGTAGCGATGACCTGATTTCCTGTGGATGAACTTCGTAACGTCGTCAAATTATAGCAGGCGCATGCTCACTCGAATTTGTTCGCCTACGTTCACTGTACATTCAACTGAATGGCCGTTCGAGGCATCGCGCACAGTGGCTGAAGCCAGGAGTTTCAACTCTTCACCGGTTCGGGGCGCGGTGGGGGATCGGGAACAGCACCCGGCAGCCGATGCGGCAAGGGAATCGGCGTCATCAGCCCTACTGCTACAAGGCTAACCACAGAAATCCATGCGAGCAACATGAACGAATCATCAATAGCTAGAGTAAGGGACTGCTCCGCCACTGACTTCGCCAGCAAACCGGTGGCAATCTCCGGACGTTGCAACGGTCCTGCCGCCTGAGGCGATAAGGCGACTCCCAGATACGCTACTCTCTCTCCGAACGGCCATGCAGCAGCGAGTCCGGCCACGAGTTTCGTCTGCCAAAAATGCTCGCGCACCAGAATGAACCTTCTCAACGCCGACGCACCTGCCACCGATCCGAACAGACGAGCAACCTGAAAGAATGCTCCCTGGGCGTATGCACCAGCTCGATTCCTATAGGCTCCAGTAAGCAGTCCTTCGAATACGATACCGGCCATGGTGCCAACGAGTGCCATGCAAATAGCCACTGAGCCGATCATTTGTTGGGTGATAAAATCATTTCCGATCCAGGTGCTGAGCGTATGAGCATCGTAGAAACTTACTAGTGCCACTACCGAAAATCCGATGAACAGAACCCATCTTACGTGCAACCACCTCATCATGTGCGCAACTAGGGGCAAACCTATGAGATACGGAATCAGCGACAATAGTAGGAGATGGCCAGTCTCAGGCGGACGGTATTGATGCAGCGCCTCCAGGAAAAGCGGAATGATAGTTGCCGACCGCAAAAGAAGCACTCTGACTGCTACCAATAGCAGTGCGAGTATCATGATATTGCGCCCCTTGAGATAGCCGAAATCCAGAAATGGATACGGATCAACCCGTCTCTTTATCACCCCAGCAACGAACAACAGCGTTCCCGCAAGTAACAGTCCGTTGATCAAACCGTTGTTGTACCAGTCCAACCTCTCTCCCTGATCCAAAGCGATGTACAGCATGGTAAGCGCTGCGCAAACAAAAACAACACCGCTATAACCACATTTGGGTACGAGTTGGTCTTTCGGCGTAGCCGGAATGCCGACGTAAACGCAGAAGATCATCGGCAAAGTGAGAATAGCTTGGTTCCAAAACAACCAGTGCCAACTAAAGTGATCCATGTAGAAGCCTTCCAACGCCTGGACAACGTGGGCGCCGCCAAGCAAATCCATGCTGTACGCAGCGATGCCAAAAGGCAGCAGCCTCACTGGCAGATTTCGAGCGATGAAACTGAGACAGAGCGGATAAAACGTTCCGGAAGACAGACCGCCGATCACGAGAAGAATCAAAGTCAACGCCACTCGCGGTGCCAGTGGCAGCAGCAGAGATGACAGGCTGTAAATGACTCCGGCATGCAACAGCACTCGTCGGTGACCGAAACGGGCGGCGAGAATAATGGGCAGCGTTGAAGGCGGTGGGGATGTACGCGGCGTCGTCGACACCCAATCCCCAGGCTCCGCGTAGATCCTCCAAACCGGCGCCTATGAGTCCACCGCCCAGCGAAGAGTTCACGGCCGCAAGCAAGACCGCAATGATACCGATAATAGCGTGTCGTGGAACGACGGGCTTTTGATCTGGAGCGGTTGAAGGGGAGGTGGTCACTGA
>Ga0206829_10070_pt1 | contig 39048 bp, 29 predicted proteins | sample Alteio_BWOrgCont_75_FD_152862 | JGI IMG/M metagenome (GOLD analysis project Ga0206829, IMG submission 152862) | Enriched cells from forest soil in Barre Woods Harvard Forest LTER site, Petersham, Massachusetts, United States -... | ecosystem: Environmental > Terrestrial > Soil > Temperate forest >... | reverse complement strand
TGTACGGCACCCCGCGCGCCTGGGTCACAGAGCAGCTCCTCAACGGCAAGGATGTCATTCTTGAAATCGAGGTGCAGGGGGCCAAGCAGATCAAAGACAGCTTCCCGCAAGCGGTCCTTATCTTCCTGTCACCGCCGTCGCTTGAGGAATTGAAGAACAGGCTCCGGAATAGAGCGACGGAAACCCCCATGAAACTGACTCTCAGATTGGCCAAAGCCAGACAGGAGATGCGGGAGAAGCACCTGTTTCAGTATGAGATTGTTAACGACAATATAGACGAAGCTGTCAACAATCTAACCCACATCGTGTATGCTGAGAGGTGTCGCATCCGGAAATTAGGCGAGAACACGGTCCCATGAGCACGACAAGAATTTTAGATCAACTGCTGGACAAAGACACCAACCGCTATGAGCTGGTTTTGCGCGTGGCGCAGCGGGCTAAGGTGATCAAGACTGAAACAAGAGATCAACACAAGGCGACAAACGCCGTCATTCAGGCGCTCCAGATGGTTGCCGCCGAAGGCGATGGAACCATATTGATCTCACCGACAGGCTATCTGGTCTACTAAATCAGGTTCGATTCGATCTCTGCGTCCTCGGCCAACAGGTCGAGGCTGTTTTGCATGTTGATTGCCCGGTACACTATAGACTTTGAGCGCCCAGGGGTGAATACAAATGGCTGTGGAAGCAATTCTGACCGATGACATCGAGCGGGCTGCCGGAACCATTCTGGCGGAGGATCTGCTCGAGCATGTTCGCATTCTCTCGTCGGATGAGCTGGAGGGTCGCGCTCCTGGAACCAGAGGAGAAGAGAGGACCGTCGAGTATTTGTGCCAGGTTTTCTCAAAGCTCGGTTTGAAAAGCTTTCCCGGTGAAAGGCCTTACTGCCACTCGGTGCCGCTAGTCGGTTGCACAACCCTGGCGACGTTGAAATTGAAATCGTCGAACAGTTCGATCAGCGCCCGTCGCTCGGAAGACTACACGATCGTATCGGGGCATTTCGAACCCAGCACCAAAACCACATCTGATCTGGTTTTCGTCGGCTATGGAGTTGTCGCTCCCGAGTACGGTTGGGACGACTACAAAGGTATCGATGTAAAAGGAAAAACTCTGGTGATGCTGGTTGGTGATCCGCCCATCAAAGATCCGAAGAACCCTGACGCCCTGGATCCGACCATGTTCGATGGACCGCGCCTGACCTACTTCGGACGCTGGACGTACAAGTACGAGATCGCAGCCGAGAAGGGCGCAGCGGCAGCGCTCATCGTTCATGATACCGACGCAGCCGGCTATCCTTATGATGTAGTGAAAAACTCCTGGAGCGGCGAGCGGCTTGAGCTGCGCCACAGCAACCAGAGACGCACGGCCTATGAAGGCTGGATAACTACCGACCTCGCCGTCAAACTGTTCCACGAAGCCGGGCTGGATTTTCAAAAGCTCAAAGAGCAAGCGTGCACCAAACAGTTCACGCCGGTCGAAATGGCGGTGGAAGCCACGTGTGAAACCCAGTGCCACCTGAGACAGTTTTCGTCAGACAACGTCATCGGCTTTATAGAAGGATCGGATCCGCAACTCAAAAATGAGGCGGTGATGTACTCGGCTCACTGGGATCATTTCGGTGTCGACAAGACGGGCAACGGAGTTTACTCCGGCGCTGCTGATAATGGAACCGGCGTCGCCAGCCTGCTCTCAATCGCCGAAGCGTTTACGAAACTGAAGGAGCGCCCCCAGCGCTCGATAATTTTCTTTGCCACCACCGGTGAGGAGCACAATCTGCTTGGCGCCAAACACTACGCCGAGCAACCGTTATTTCCCCTCGATAAAACTGTGGCGATGATCAATATGGACTGCCTCAATATCTGGGGGCGAACCAGATCGATAATCAGCATTCTCGATGGCAGATCGACTCTCGATGAACCGCTGAGAGCGCTGGCGGCTAAAGACGGCCGCACGATTATTCCCGATACCAACCCTGAGAAGGGTGCGTGTTTCCGATCGGATCACTTTGAGATGATGCGCAAAGGTGTTCCAAGTTTGCTTTTCATGCTCGAGGGCGCTGACTACATAGACAAGCCGGCGGAGTTCGAGACCAAGATGAAGGTCGAGTTCTTTTCTTGCCACTACCACAAGTTCAGCGACAAGATAGACGACAGCTGGGACCTCTCGGGGCTGATGGAAGACACTCAACTGTTTTTCCGAGTGGGAACCGTCGTCGCTAACACCCCAGAGAAGCCGCGATGGTTGCCGAACGGCAAGAAGGGAATGGGCTTCCTCGAGTCTGCAGCCTTCTAATTTTCGTTACGTTCTTCACAATTGCTGCCGGATATTGCGTAAGAACCCCATTGAGAATGGGGTTTCCGATTAATCCGAACTAACTTTCTATTGCCACGTCCAGCATGCGGCCGTAAGATGATGCCGCATAACAGGCAGTAGACCCGCTTCCGCCAGGAGCTCGACAGTGGATCTTTGGACAATATTACTACTAGGAGCGACGATGGCAGGCATCATGGGCTGGACCATGACTCCGTTCTGCAACGGCATTTTATGGTTTTGCGACTGGCGCGAAGGCAACCCCATTAACTGGGGCATGGACACTGCTTTCACTATCGCCGTGCCGTTCGCCTGGCTCTTTGCTATTTTCGAAATCATCGTCCTCTACAGCCGATAGAAAACGTCTCTTTCCGTCCGTTCCTCCCACCTGCTCCGCCAGTTCAGCCAGGATTTGGGCGGCTTCGGCTGCGCTCTGAATCTGGGTCAGGCGAGTTCTATAGGTGGCTGTGTCGGGAATTCCTTTGGTGTAGTGGGTGAGATGCCGACGCGACTCGTTCGTTCCGACGCGCACTCCTTTGTACCTGACCAGCCCTACGCAGTGCAGATATCCGCAGATTAGCCGCTCGATCTCATCGGGCGGGCCGTCCAATATTCCGGTCTCCAGATACTTGGTGATGCGGGCGATCAACCATGGATTGCCCAGGGTTCCGCGTGCTACCGCGACTCCGGCGCATCCGGTCATTTCCAACAGCTTCACCGCATCTTCAGGCTCGAACACGTCGCCGTTGCCGAACATAGGAATCGACAACGACTTACGCACTTTGCCGATGAAATCCCAGTCGGCTTTGCCGGAGTACAGTTGCTGTCTGGTTCTTCCGTGAACGGTGACGGCGCAGACTCCCGCCGCTTCCAGCATCTGACCGAACTCAATAGCGTTCCTGCTGGTGTCATCCCAACCAAGACGAAACTTGACTGTCAGCGGTATCGAGATGGAAGCCTTGACGGTGGTGACGATTTCACGCGCCAGATCCGGCTCTCTCATGAGGGCGCATCCATCTTTGCCTTTGGTGATTTTGGGCACCGGGCAACCCATGTTGATATCGACGAAATCGGCGCCCTTAGCCTCAGCCATCTGAGCCGCTCTCGCCATGACGTCCGGCTCGTGACCGAAAATCTGAATGCCTATCGGCCGCTCATTGGCGGCCAGGTCCATGATGCGCGTCTCCGGGCGGTTCATCAGAGCCCGGCTTGAAACCATCTCGGTCGCCAGCATACACTCACGATCGACGCGGCGTACAATGTCGCGAAAGACTATGTCGGTGACACCCGCCATAGGCGGAACATACACCCGACTCTTCACATTCAGATTTCCAATTTTTATTGGCATATCAAGAGTTTACAGGAACCACGGTCGAAAATGTCAAGCCTGTCTGGCACAGACCCGCCAATCCCGCTGATTGAGCAATCCTATCCGGTTGGAGCGGTGAAGAGCTTAACGCCAATCAATTATCCTCAAATTGGCGTTGTGACAGGAGAAGAGGAGATCAATGTCTGGCGTGTTGAAACTGGGCTTGGCGCCTTCTGCCTCAAACGGCACCGCCCGAGCAAAAGTTTGGCGCGGGCTGTATTCGAGGAGCAGTTTCAGGGCGTAATTTATGAAGCAGCCGCTCACCTGGTAGCAGCGCCGTTGAGCACAAACAACGGCAGCTCCGGAGTAACTTCGGGCAGCAACCGTTTTCGCATGGAACGCCTCATTCCTTCGTCACACTATATATGGTGGCGCGGCGGTTGGGGAACGAACGTTTGCTATGCAGCCGGTCGAGGCTTGTTCGACTTTCATGAAGCAGCGATGGCTGGATTGCACAGCCAAACTCTAAAGTCATGTTGCACTGGATCCCAGGAAGCGCAGCGGTTTTTAGTGGAAGCACCGCATGAGAAGATTTACGAATCTTGCATAGGTTCTTTAGATGGGGTGAAACGTAAGATTAGCCAGAGCGACTTAGGAAACGTTCACTGCGAATGGAAGCCGTGCATTGATGAATATGAAACTCTTCTGTTTCACAGCCAGCAAGCGATCGGTTCACTTCCTCCCACGGCGGCTCAGGATTGCCGCATAGTGCACGGAGACTACCATCCGGGGAACACTCTCTTGGCGCAGGACAGGCTGGCTGCGATTGTAGACTTCGAAGACGTGCGCGTCGAAAGCTGGCTATACGACTTGGCATATGCCCTGATCATGTTCTGTACGCGATGGCAGGCGGAGGAAGATGATCGCAACTCCACCGATAATGAGGCGCGAGCGGCGTTTCTAAATGGCTATCTCGAAGGAACTCACTACGCTTTGAACCGTGAGGGAGAGCTTTCCACATACACCTTAATCGCTTGCGCACTGATCAGCGGTTGGCTGCTGGAAAGGTTCGCACTGTTTGCAGGAGCCGATGTGACGTTCCATGACAAGGATCTTCTGAAGTGCCTGAAACGCATCCAACGAGTGTGGGATACTGCGCTGAGCTGAGCGACGGCTCTGTCTTGGCTATGTATACTAGAGAGCAATCGGCGATGGCTGTCGTTAACAGGGGAGTCTGATGAAGGTTGCGTATTTTGATTGCGTGTTCGGTGCAGCGGGAGACATGCTGCTTGGCTCACTCATAGCAGCAGGACTGCCGTTGGATCAGTGGTTGGCCGAAGTCGAAAAGATCGCCTTACCGAAAGGAAGCTTTAGAATCGAAGTGCGCGATGTAATGCGCTGTAGTTTGGCAGCTAAAAAAGTGTATGTTTTCATAGGCGAAGATGAGCATCTGGAGCAGGCGCACGAAGAGCATTCGCATCCGCATACTCAACCGCACGAACACTCCCACGAGCATTCTCATGAACACGATTCGCACGCACATGCTCATGATTCTGACATTCATACCCATCATCACCGAAACCTGACTGCGATTACTGAGATCATCGAGCAGTCAAAAATCAGTCCTGGCGCCAAAGAGATCGCTCTGAAGGCGTTCAATAGATTGGCCGCCGCAGAAGCTAAGGTTCACGGCGTTTCCATTCAAGACATCCACTTTCACGAGGTCGGAGCGGTCGATGCGATTGTCGACATCGTCGGCTTTGCCATTGCATACGATATGCTTGGAATCGAGAAGAGCGTAGTTTCGCGCGTCCCAACCGGCTCCGGACACGTGCGCACACAACACGGACTTTATCCAATTCCCGGACCGGCGGTGCTCAATCTTTTGTCTGACGGAAACATCCCCGTAATGGAGAGCAAGTTTACCCATGAATGCTTGACGCCTACCGGTGCGGCCTTGTTGGCCACAGTTTGCACATCGTCCGGCTCAATGCCGGCGATGCAAATAAATACAGCCGGCTACGGTGCAGGTACATTTGATCCCCACGGCTTTCCCAACGTTTGCCGAGTGATTATCGGCACCGCCGATGGCACCGAAAGTAATGGCGCCGATCATGGATCAACTACAGCCACCAATTTTGAAACCGATATCGTAACGGTGATCGAAACAAATTTAGATGATATTTCACCGCAGGTCCTTTCGTTTACTGTTGATGAGCTCTTCAAAGCAGGGGCACTCGACGTTTCAGTCAGTTCCATACTAATGAAAAAGGGCAGAAGCGGACATCTTTTGTCGGTCGTATGCAAGCCTGAAGATCGCACGAGATTGTCCGAACTAATGCTCGCCCACACATCCAGCATTGGCGTACGAAGCTATTTGTGCGACAGAGTAATAGCGCTGCGAGAGTTCAGACAAGTTGCAGTCGGTAACGAAGAGACCGTGCGAGTAAAAATCGCCCGCGATCGCAACGGCAATCTCGTCAATGTGCAACCGGAGTACGACGACTGCGTCAAATTTGCCACAAAGTTTGGCGTTCCATTGAAGGAAGTGTTCGCCAGAGCCTTATCCAACCTGAAGTGGGATAAATAAATGCCCCATTCGGGGGGCTGGCAGGTGACGCTCGGTGCTCTAAGATGCTATTAGAGGGCTTGCGGAGGACACAGTGTGTCGGCACCGACTCGAGTTGTAATAGCCGAAGATCACACCCTGCTGAGGTTGGGTCTCAAGATGCTTTTGGAGCGGCTGGGCGTAGACGTAGTCGCGGAAGCTGAATCTGGTGAACAGGCCGTGGCGGCCGTAGCCAACACGAAACCGGATGTCGTTCTCATGGATGTGAGCATGCCTAATATGGATGGCATTCAAGCATCGAAATCGATTCGCGAATTCGACCGAAACGTCAAAATTGTCATGCTCACATCGCACGATAATGAGGAGCATATATTTGCTTCACTGGCTGCCGGCGCCAACGGATACTGCTTGAAAGAGACAAAACCAGATCGACTGTTGAACGCCATGAGGACAGTGTGCGACGGAGATCTCTGGTTTGATTCGGCGATCGCGAGCAAAGTTCTCGGCAGTATGTCCAAGAACCGGGCAGATAAGAATTCATCTGTCGTCAATACTCAGAAAGAACAACTTCCGGACGCTACTCTTCTCAGCCAGGAAGAGTTGGACGTGCTCCATCTTTTAGTAGAAGGGTTAGACCGAACCGAGATCGCCATGAAGGTGCAAAAGTCTCCGGCGCGAATCAAAGTTCTCGAGTATTCAATTGTCGAGAAACTCGCCAAAGGAGAGAGGACTCAGTCTGCCCTGACGGCGTTACGGATGAGCTCGGAACAACGCTCTTCCGGCCAATCTAGCAAGGCCTGTCCCGACTGCGCCAGACAGTTTGTTGAAGGGTTCCTTTGTTGCCCATTCGACGGTACGATGCTCGAACACAACAGTGAAGATGAACTAGCCGGCAAGATATTCGCGGATCGCTACGAAATACTTTCTCGCCTTGGCAGCGGCGGCATGAGTATCGTGTACAAAGCAAGGCATACACTTCTGGGCCGGCTGGTAGCAGTCAAACTGCTCGATCCATTGCTGACTTCAGACTTGCACAACGCCAAGCGGTTTCGGGAAGAGGCGCTCGCCAGCAGCTCCCTGTCCCATCCTAACTTGATTAACATCTTCGATTTCGGACTTACTCCCAAAGGTGAGCCGTACCTGATTATGGACCTTCTTAACGGCAAAAGCCTGTCGGAAATAATCGAAAGTAAGGGACGTATTTCCTCCGAAGACCTGGTGACGATTTTCACGCAGGTTTGTGATGGACTGAGCCATGCACATGCAAAGGGAGTCATCCACCGCGATCTGAAGCCGAGCAATATCATGCTGGTTACAGACGAGGCTGGATCCGGCAACGTAAAAATAATCGATTTCGGGATCGCCAAAGTTCTCAAAGGCTCGACCTCACGTGGGCAGCAACTAACCCAAAAAGGCGAGATTCTCGGCAGCCCAACCTACATGAGTCCTGAACAGTGCCTGGGCCAACCGCTCGACGAGAGATCGGACATCTACTCCGTAGGTTGCGCCATGTATGAGGCCATCACCGGTCAAGTTCCACTCATTGGCGAAATGTCGCTGGACACCATGAGAATGCACGTTGAGGTAGATCCGGAGCCGCCAAGTTCCAAAGTTCCCGGCATACCAAAACACATCGACGACCTGGTACTGAAAAGCTTGAAGAAAGATCCACAGGCACGGCAACAATCCATGCAAGAGCTGAAAGAAGAGTTGGGCAAGCTGGTGGCGGTAAGCAGCTGACGGAGCAGAAAACTTCCCCGCATAACACGACCGCGCTCCCTGCAATGCTGCGTGGAGCGCGGTCGACGGTTGGTGATGAGCGTTTGTCTTACCATTCATCTTTAGTGATTTGACGGTTGAGGCTGTTCTCTTCGTGGTTCAACTGTCTCTTCTCGCCGCGAGTGATGTAGCCACCATTCATAGCAGCGTCGTGCTGTTCCTGACTGCGAATTGCCGCATCTTCAGATTCGAGTTGACCGTAGTGTCCGCCGAGGTGGCCATAGTTTGCGTTGATTCTGCCGTTGATGTTGCTATCGCGACGCAAAACTTCGGCGCGGCGCGGGTGCACTTGAGCGAATGTTTTGGCGAAACTCGGGGCGGCTGTTCCAACGATTGTCGCTGCCACCAATGCTGCGGACATGACTATGCGAATCTTGCTTGCTGCTACAACTTTCATGACTATCTCCTTTGATAAATTTGGTTTGCGTTGTAATTGGGATCGTTTGGTTTCTCAGAAATTTTCTTGAACTCAAACTCTCCTCACGCTCACTTCAACAAACGAGGTCGGCGAATTTAGTGGGATCGAAGATAAGAGATTCGTGACGATTTCGTGGGTGTATTGTGGGTGTTTCGTGAAGCGCGCTGCTAAGATTGGCATAGCATGCGGATCGCACGGACTGGCCATGAACAAGAATTTTCTCTCGCAAGTAGACCATCGAGCGTACGCGCCCCCCATTACATCTTGGATAATGACCCAAACATGGTGCGATCTCCTATTTATGCATTGGCCGATAAATAAAGAGGATATGCGCGAGCTGATTCCAAGCCATTTTGAGCTGGATCTATTTGACAATACAGCTTGGGTCGGTGTGGTGCCGTTTGTCATGACCAACATTCATTTTCGAAACGCTCTTCCTGTTCCAGGACTTTCAAAGTTCGCAGAGTTGAACGTCAGAACATACGTGACGCATCGGGGAAAGCCGGGTGTCTATTTCTTCAGCCTGGATGCCGCAAGCCCAATCGCAGTTGAGATAGCGCGTCTCTGGTACAAATTGCCTTACTACAACGCCCGCATTTCCAAACGAAGCGAGAATGGATATATAAGGTATGAAAGTCATCGCTCCGATCGCAGAGGTCAGCCGGCGGATCTGGATGTGGTGTACAAGCCGGTTAGCGAGCCGTTTCTCTCTAAACCCGGCTCGCTAGATGCGTGGCTGACTGAGCGCTACTGTTTGTATACGCAGTCTCCTCAAGGCCATCCATTTATAGGCGAGATTCATCACGCTCAGTGGCCGTTACAAAAAGCAGAAGCCGAGATCAAGAGAAACTCGATGGCTCTTGCATGCGGTATTGAGTTACCCAACACCGAGCCAGTACTGCACTTCGCTCGGGCACTCGAGACAGTAGAGTGGCCCGTACTTGGTTTACAAGGTTGAATGCCAAGGACTGACCGCAGAAGCTTGCGGAGTATGGGCGTCAGACCTGGCGCATCAGAAGGGAAAGAAAGTGACCGATATGGCAAATTGTGCCTTTTTTCGACCCCAAAATTCATCGAAAGCGCCACGTCTGTCCTGTGAACAGATAGAAGAAGTGACTGATCTGTCCGGGGCGATTCCGAGGGGTTGGATCAATTTCGAGGACTGATTGTGCCTGAGTCAGACCGACGAAGCTACGAGTCTTTCACCGGCAGAGATGTTTCATAGAGTTTTCACGATCGTTGATATATGGTGGTCGGGACTGCGCACAATCTTCGTTTTACTAGAGCAGTTTTGTATGTCTCCGAGATACTCGGAGAAGCTCGCGCTGACTTTCGCCAAGCACTCGGACATACAACGCAAATCGGACGCGCCCTTATTGTGGCGCGAAGGGCTGGTATGCGCTAATGACCGATTACAACGTACCTGGTAATACCAGTCGCCCGGATGCCGGACATGATGGTGGGAGAATTCAAGTTGCTTCGGCTGAGAGTCTGATTAGAGAATATTTGGGAATTCAATTTGGTGGTCGGCATCAGGGGCGACACCACGAGAACGACCAGGAAAAGAGCGCCGGTACCGGCAAACCAGAGGTGGATGGACACAAGAACGGCGATAAACTGCAAGCAAACTCCCAGGGCGATCCACTTAAGGGATTTCCGGCCGCAGCCGATATATTGCCTAAGAAAGAAGCGAAATCGGGACAAGTGGTTCCGGACGTAGTACGACCCGCTATTGCACAGGTTCCGGACGTAACACGCGCCGCCGTCGCACCGGTTTCGGACGTAACACACGCTGCTGTCGCACAGGTTTCGGACGTAATACGCCCCGCTATCGCTCAGGTTTCGGACGTAACACAACCAACTGTCGCACAGGTATCGGGACTAAGACGCCCCGACGGGCCCGCACCGGAAGTGCGCGCCGCAGTGCCAGCAGCTCCCGATACTTCCACCGAGGTCGCCAAGCCTATCAAGCCAGCAACCATGGCTGATTTAAACGCAGCGATGGGAGAACTTTCGATCAAACAGGTGGCGTATGCAAGTGCGACGTTCTTGAAGTTGCCCTCAGACCAATCAGCAAAGCTCAAGGCTGCCTTCATGGGAATGGACGGTTCAAAACTCGTATCGGTTGCGAAGTCATTCTCCCAGCTAGATGCCTCAAATCTAAAGCGAACACTCGAGCTTCTCGGTGGCGCAAACCCCGAGCAACTGAAGAGCATTACGAACTGGATGCAAAATCCGCAGAAGCTAGATAAGATGGGCGCTGCATTGAAAGAAACCAGTTCCGACGAATTCGGAAAAATGAATTCGGAAGATTTCTTCAACAAGCTTAAGTCCAAAATCGAACCGACAACGGTTGCGAAAGTGGAGACAGCTGAACCAGAGAGGAAGGCGGAAACTGAGGAAAGGCAATCGCCGGAAGAGAAACCGGTGGAGAAAAAGACTGAAAAGAAGTCGGCGCGCGAGAACAAGCTGACAACAGTGGAACGGCCAGATCCCGAAAACAATCTGGTGACTGTCGAGGAGCCGGCGCCCGAAAACAAGTTGGTTGCTGGCGAGAAGCCCGCGCCCGAAAACAAGTTGGTTGCTGTCGAGAAGCCAGCGCCCGAAAACAAGTTGGTTGCTGTCGAGAAGCCCGCGCCCGAAAACAAGTTGGTTACTGTCGAGAAGCCCGCGCCCGAAAACAAGTTGGTTACTGTCGAGAAGCTCGCGCCCGAAAACAATCTACTAACTATCGAGAAGTCGGCGCCCGAAAACAATCTACTAACTATCGAGAAGTCGGCGCTCGATAGCACTCTGCTGACTATCGAGAAGTCGGCGCTCGAGAGCAAGCTGGTGGCTGTCGATAAGCCAGCACCCGAGAGCAAGCTGGTGACTGTTGAGCGGCCAGCGCCCGAGAACAGACCGGCAACTATTGTACAGCCAGCGCCCGAGAACAAGCCGGCAACTATTGTACAGCCAGCGCCCGAGAAAAGGGTGGTGGCAAAAACCGAGCCATCAGTAGTGCCACCACGCATCAATAGTGGTGATACTGCTACGGAAGCAGGTCTACCAAGAAGAGACAACCCAGTTCGTCCAAAAACAGCTCCTGCCCTGAACAAGGCAGAGGCAGCCGATCCCATGGTAAAGATGATGGCAAATCTGACCGACGCACAGAAGCAAGAAATCACGCCGGAGGTAATGGAAAAGGGTCTACAAATCATGAAGGACCTCAAATTGAAACCTGGAGATCTCCAGAAACTGGCAGAGAAATTCTCCGGTTTGATGACGGCGGACAAGTCCGGAAAGGGCTTTCAAATGGCGCTTTACGCAATTACCCACCTAACTTCCGCCCAACTACAACCAATTTTGGATTGTGCTAACGAACTCGACAAAAATGACGTAAATGCGATCAAAAGTCTGAGCAGTGGCATGATGCCATCCAATCCTAAAAAACTCATAGATCGCTTAGCAAAGATGAAGCCGGAAGCGATCCAGCATGAGTGCCACAAGTTTGAAGACTATTTAGACTTGTATGAACAGATACCCGGGCAATACCGATGGATTGCGAGAGCCGTGGCGCGAAGCTACGCACCGCGCTTTTGATAATTAGTCAGAGTCGTGAGTAATGCGGTAGAGAGGATCGCAAGCTTCAATCGTCGAGGTACTGTCAGCAACTTGCGCACTAGACAGGCCAGCAAGTTGTACAGTAATGTCTGAAGCCAGTACTCCGAGTATTCCAGCCAATTCGCTCATCAGGCGACGATGACGTTTGAAGTCGTTCAAGCTGATCGCTGAAATCTTCACTCCAACCTTCTTTGTTTGCTCGTTTGCAAGATCCATGATTTCTCGCTCTAGAACGAACTTATGACGAAGGCACTCTTCCATCGTTGCCTTTTGTATCACAGCCACCAGGACCGATTGGACAATCTGCGTTGCGGCATTTCTAGCATTCATAGTGGAAACCGCCTTGAGCGGGTCGATGACCTTAAACTCGAATTTGCCTGACACAACCGAGGACTGTTTCGCATCTAGTTTGACGTCCGGCAGTGGCAAGGACTGCGTGCGCACATCTACTTTCTGACTACTTTGCAGACCTGTCCATACGATGACGATTCCCGGTCCGCTAACCCTAACGGCTTTGCCATTCTCGGAGATAACCAGCCGTTCGTTTTTATTCACAGACTTGATCAAAGTAGCAGCACACACACTTGCCAAAGCGATCAACCCAAATATCTCAGCGATCATTACGGTCTTCCTCCTGTTCCGTTGATTACAACTTACCCGAAAAGCTGCAACTCATACGATCGCTGGATGTTCTCCAATTGCGCTCCGTTGGTTCACTCCAGCAGCAAGGTCGCGCAAATCCAGCATCGTACCTCAAGATGCTGATACGATACTCTAGGCATCAGTCGACTAACACAAAGGTTTCACACGTCCTTGCCGATCTCGCCATATCTGAAAAGCATAAGAGACAAGGTCGGGCACACGTTGTTGCTCTTGCCCGCCGTAGCGGCGATAGTGCTCAACGAAGAGGGGCACATCCTGTTCCAAAAGCGATCCGATGACGGGCTCTGGAGCTTGCCAGCCGGCTCGATAGAACCCGATGAAACACCAGCACAATCCATCATCCGCGAAGTAGAGGAAGAAACCGGTTTGATCGTCACCGTCGATCGCGTTCTCGGTGTCTTCGGCGGCAAAGACTTCACATGCACGTATCCGAATGGTGACATAGTTCAGTACACAGTGACCGTGTTCCTCTGCCAAATCGAATCCGGCACGTTAGCTGCCAAAGACGGCGAATCATCCGAACTACACTTTCTGCCACCCTCCCAAGTACCAGTCTTACAAGTAGCCTATCCCAAAGAGCTGTTCACTCTAAAGTTCGACCGCTCATTGTTCCACTGATCTGTCGGTCCTCATTTTCAGCGATCGCCAGAAGACAGCGCATCCTGACCTGCTCCCCAAAAATTGAACCACGTCAAGTAGACGACTGAGCTATTCATGCTCCACCAGAAAGTCGTCGTCGCGAAGTCTCACGTTTGGCCTGATCACATGCACCAGCTCTCTGTTGACTCTCAAATACACCAGATTAAAGTCGGCGTAGCTATCCTCTGATTGGTCAGGAGCAGCAATAACCGCGAATCGATGAACGATAGCATCGGTTCCGATAACCTTAGGTATATCTATTGCAGTGTTTTTGCCCTCGATTGTCGAGTAGCGAAGCTTTGTATCTTTGGCGGATGTGTACTCAAGTTTGATCAGTGGAGAACTCGAATGCTTCCCGTTTCTCGTATTATTGTTCAGGTGAAAATCGAGCTGGATAGATTTGACACTCAGGGGCGGGGTGAGTTTCACTGCCACCGCTGCCAGTTCCTCCCGATGATTATTGAAATGATTCTCAGCCCGTAGACGAGTAGCGAATGAGCGTCCATAATGCTCCAAACCTACATGTCCGCCCCCTTTTTCATACAAGAAGAGTTCGCCTACATTCGCAAATGCTGCGCACGGATAAAGAACGGTGACGATTAGAAGTGCGATTTGCAGTGTTAAAGATGATCTGTTCGGCATTTGAACTCCTTTATTGAGACTGGCACGGTCTAGCTATAACAGCTTTACAGCTCCATGCGTAAATGAAAAATCAAGATTCTCCGTCGGGAGAACTATTATATCGAATGAATTGTATGGGGGAGTTCGCGCACCGTCCGTCCTTCGACCTCAGTGATTGGCGGCTCCGCAGTGCGAAGCACAACGGGAGATTAGGGTTTTCACTGTGGCTATTTGGCTATCGGCGAGTTAGCCTGTTCAACAGTTGAGGGATTCTACACTATGGGGCAGGATATGGCAGGCGCACAGTCCACATTGGTAGCTCTAATGCTCATGGTATTGAGCACAGCGGCAACACTGCCCGGAAGCGCCCAGTCTCAAGCTCCCGCGTTCGTACAGTGTGCAACCAAGATTCGTGAGGCCAAGCAAGCCGGACAAATTTCGGCGGAAGAAGCACAACGGCTTTCGAAGGATCTGAAAAATTTGGAAGACCGCGATCGTAAATACGGCTTCGAGCAATATCGGTTACATGGCGGGGTACGCGAATGGTGGATGAAGCATGATCCATCAGTATCGTTCGAAGTCCAATCAATGATCGCGAGGTTGCCGAGTTCTCCCCCGACAGTAACATCCCATGCTCCTCCGATACATGGCAGTCCGACACCAAAGTTTCCGCCACATGACCAAGCCGGCAATATAATATTGGGACCGCTTAAGTCAGGAACTAAAGAGCAGATAGGTTGGCCTATGTATGGGTGGTCAGAAGCAGATCGTTTGAGATTCCTTCAACAGAAGTGACTACCGAACAATCCCGTGCGACGCGCCGCACATCATGCCGCAAGTGTTCAAGCAGTGGCCCTAACAGTCATTCACGGCGTCCCTGCTCCCTATGCGAAACCACACTTATTGGTGATGCTAGATTGGTTCCGTTCATGCACAATGAACTATGAAAGGAAACGGATGACGCTCAAGTTGGCGGGGAGTGGACAGTGGAGCAGCTATTGCTCGGTATGCGTGTCCTAGTAGTTGAAGACATGCTCGTTAATCAGAAAATGCTGTCTCTGCAGCTCAATCGATTGGGCTGTGAGGTACTTACTGCCGTCAATGGAAGCGAAGCAGTTGCGTCCATACAGACGATGAAGTTCGATCTCATCTTTATGGACATTGAGATGCCGATCATGAACGGAATTGCAGCCACGACCTCCATCAGGCAGCTCGAGGCTGCAGATCGTAAGCGCACTCCAATTATCGCCTTGACCGGCTACAAGAAGGAGTCCGACAAGCAGCGGTGTGCCGCTGCGGGCATGGACGGCTACCTGAGCAAGGGCGCCAACTGCCAAGAGATATTGGACGCAATCAACAAACTCAGCACTGGACCCGTATAGAGATTAATCAATTGGTGTGACTAAAAAATACACTAGCGGTGGATGCCGCCGTTTGCCGTTAATTCGTATCATTGTGGTGGGTACGCATTCTAAGGCTTTGCTACGCTTGTAGCCTGGTGACGTGATGGAACCAACGCCTGCTCACGCTCTCGTTCTAGACGACGATCGAACAGAGGAAACAAAGATAGAACCTGGGGAAGCTGAGGAAGTCGATCGCAATACAGGCGCTGATAAAGGAGTTTCCGTGGACAAATTCAATGAAGGGCTGCTTCTGCTTCAGGATGAATTCAGATCAATAGCCCAGGGACATGTTCGCAAGATTGTTGAGTTCGTAGACTCAGGGGAAACGCTAACTGTACAGCAGCTTAGAGAGATAGCTCATCAGATCAGGGGTTCGGCAGCCATTTTCGGCTTCCCTACGCTTGGCGAAGCGGCCGGTTCGCTAGATGATCATCTGGGTGAGTATCTAAACACGAAGGAGCGATGGAGAACACTAGACGATCTGGAAACCTGCATATGCGACCTAAGAGCGGTAGCTGTCGACCTACGCGCGAACAGCAGATGCTAGACTCGATTCACATCCGCAAATTGCAATAATCAGTTGATGAAAGTCTGAACACCTTCGGCGGACTCATGCCGTGACGTGCAGATAGGTTGAGTAGTTCTCCTGGTCGATCGACGTAAAGGGTAGAAAGCAGAGCGATCCTTCGTGCGTCTCTGTCCGCCACTGTCCGCGCCTGAACTGTTTCGATGCCAGCAACTGCTCACGGGTAACTTTCGGTTCGGTCATGGTAATCGGAAACAGAACGAGCGGTCCTTGCATAAGTGCCACCACATCAGGATGCTGCTCGTCTATCGCCACCAATCTCTTACGAAGAGGCAACTCAAGCTCTATCCGATCTCCAGTCTTCCACTCGCGTTCAACCGAAGCAAACGAACCTGCTACGACCGGTTCTTTGATGCGCTTACCGTTCACTTGCACAGTCGCTCCATCACCAGCCCAAGCCGGTATCCGAAGCTTGACGGCAAACCGAACAGGGCGCGACGCGGTGATACCAAATCGAACCTGCTGTTCGAAAGGATACGATCCACTTTGCGCCAACTTCACCTGAGCACCCTCATGGAGCCAACGCACCGATGACGGAATATACAGATTCACATAGATGGAACCAGGGGCGCGCAAATACGTGTTAATCCGATAATCGACTGCGACCTGTGGAAGAGTACCGCTACAGCACGCCCAGACGATCGGCTTGTAGAATTTAGTCGCCGAGAAGTTGTAATCGGAATAGTAAAAATGCCGACCGTCAGGAAGCAGCGGCTTGGCACCGAGCACGGTATTATACATAACCTGCTCCATGCTGTCACCGTATTTAGTATCGCCGGTGACGCGCAGAAGATAACGTGTCAGCTTGAAATGAGCAAACGCACCGCAAGGCGTTTCGAAACTGCTGTGGGTATTCAACAGGCTATCATAAAGCCCGCCCGTGCCAGGCGTGACAAATGTCTCGTTCGGACCCCAACCACCAGTAGCAAAACTCTGGCTGGACTGGATGAAGTCGAAGGCGTTTTTCGCTGCTCGAAAATGCTTGTCGCTTCCAGTCACCATATAGGCTTTGATTGAAGAGTTCAGGGCGTTGAAATAACTGTATGCGTGGTGCCCAGGCAGCACATTCTTTCCTTCAGACAGAGGATCGAAATAGGTATCATCCTTCAAATACTGCATCGCCAGTTTCTTGTATCTCTCCCCCGCACCTCGCTCATACGCGATGAACAGATTCTCTGGCAAGGTATATGATTCGTCCCAACAAAATGGTTCGTCGATATGAGGTCTTGCTCTCATCTCATCATGGTCGAGCGCCTTCTCGGGTAACAGAGGCACAACTTCGTCAGTCATCTTGTTTAGAATGTCAAAAGCGTCGGGGCACTGCGCCCACTTAGACGCATCGAGCAGTGCACATACGAGCTTGTCGTAGGTGTACGCAGGGAAACGCAATCCTGCGTAGGCTTTGACCTGTGGTATCGCGGCGTAACCTTGAATGAGAGTATGGACTTTCTCCTGCATCGGTTTGGATCCCGAGATCGCATAACCTCTAGCCAGAGCAGAAATCCATTGGCCTAGTGAATGTGCAGGAGCAAAACCTCTTTCGATACTATGCCTGAAATCGTAGCCGGCAAATTCGTCATACCAACCGCCGAGATCTTTTCCCGGCGCTGCAACACCCGCATGTTGCCTTAGCGGCTTTAGCATCTCGTCGTCGCTCAAACCCATGATCACACTCAAGGAGTGATCGAGCTGTTCCTGCTGCAAACAGTTGTCGAACTGGACATCTCCGTAGTCGAACTCGGAGAGGCACGTGGGAGTCAACGGCTGAGATGCAAAGCTCGGCAAGGAGAACGAGTTCATCGCCAAGCCGCCGACGGTGCACGATACGCTCTGGAGAAAAGTTCTGCGGGAGATGAACGGCATGATCAACCCAGAGTTCGGAGATAGCGAATCACATTATCGCAGCTCGAACGACTTCTTGATCGTCGACCAAGGGGTGGGCGATTATCACGAAGAAAGCTTCGACTAAACAGCTTGCTTCGTCCAGGATCCCTGCCCATACCGCAGACAAATCAGAACCGTAGCCAAAATACCTGAAATGGCAATTGCCATCCAGGCTCCCGGCGGACCCCATTCCAACTTAATGCATAGCAACCAGGCAAGCGGCAGGCGGATGATCCAATTCGTAAACATGAGCATCCACATTAGAGCTCGCGTGTCTCCGGCGCCCTGAAGCGCTCCGTCCAAGCCGGCACCCAGCCCCCGAAATGGTAAAGCGATGGCACCAAAACTTAGGAAGCTGGCGGTGTACTCAATAGTGATGGCATCAGAACTAAATGCAGCGCCAATCTGTTTGGCAAGCATGAATACTACAGTGCCAAGCACAAACATCAAGGCAACTCCGATGCCGGCGACATTCCACCCTGCTCGAACTGCAACGGCTGTCTGACCAGCGCCCAGAGAGTGTCCGACAATTGAAGCAACACTAAGCCGCAGCGCTATGAGCGGTACAAGCAAAAGCGCCTCCACTCGCATGCCGATGGCCCATGACGCAAGGGCAGCGGTCGAGTTGTGAACTTCTTTCAGAGTAAAGAAGATAAAAAAGACACTCAATGACCAACTCACCCCGTGAATGGCGGCCGGCACTCCAATGCGCAGAACACGCATTACAGCATCGGTAGAAATCGGCAGAAATTTGTAGAAGGCCAACTTAAGCGGCGAGTACCAGATGCATAATGCCGCGACGCAAGACGCACTCACGGCACCTGCGATCGACGCGCACGCAATTCCTCGTACGCCGAGCCCTGCCACCGGCCAGTTTCCGATCACTGTGGCGTAATCGCCGAATATGTTAACGAGAAGTTCGGTCAGAACAATCGCCACTATACGACCTGGAACACCAATCGCTCTCAATGCCGAATTTGAAATGCACACCAGCGAGAACGGCACCATGTATAGTGCATAAGTACCGAGATATAAAACGCTCTGGGAGACGACCGCCGGATCCTGGGCAAAGCAGGGAATTATAAAGTGGGCGCTCCAAGCCACAAAACATGACAGAAGTATGCCCATGAAAAGCGACAAAGTGATTGATTGGGCGGTCGAATATTCCACTTCGCTATGGTTCTTAGCGCCGGCAGCACGCGCCACGATCGCTGTGGTTCCCACTGCAATCGAACTGATGAACATGTTGAACATGGACAGGACGTGCTCAGCCAGCCCCACAGCTGCTTGGGCGGTCGGCCCAAGCAGTCCGGCAACCTGTACATCGACGGCACCGATAAGCGATGCGCTCATGGTGGCAATGACCAGCGGCCACGACATGTTCCAAATTACGAACCAAAGGCTGCCGCTGGACTGTCTACTGGTGTTAGTTGCAAGCATGCCGTGCAAAGACGCAGAAAAACCAAGAGCGTTCCGGATAAATGAATAAACTGATTTTCACTGAGGGGGGGTATTACGAAACTCTCCGCGCTGCCTGCGACATTGCCCTGGGTCTTATTCGTCGCCCTGATAGTTTGGTGCATGGCGCCCATCTGGGGCAAGACTTTTCTCGCCTATCGGATCCGAAGTTTCAATGTCGCGGCTAGCTCTCCGCCCGATAACAACCTTCGGATCTGCGAGGAATCTAGGAGCAACCAGACAAGGGAATACGTGCCTGGTAATGAGCATGTCAGCCTGAATAACTGTTCCCTCCGGGATCTCCTCTTTAGCAACGACCACCGCCCTTGAACCGTTCCGCTCCATGTACTGGAAAAAGTCCTTTGCGATTTCGTTAGCTAGAAACGGCATAACCACAAATATCGTACTCAGGATAATGTATATCCAAACCGGTGGTGTCTTCTTTGGTTTCTCTCCCGAATAATACGGCTTGGTCACCGTACGGCCAAAGATAATGTCGAAGAGATCTTGTCTCCCATGATTGTAGGCAGTAGGCAGTGAATTGACGATGATCAACCAAATTCCCAAGAATAGTCCCCAGGCGAGGCTGGCTTTGACCGGGTGCGCCAGGGTCAGGAAGGCGTAGCAACATGCAGAAGACAGTCCAAAAATCAGCGTAAAAATCCATGTAACAGCTGAGATGCAGGCCATCACCGCAAACGGATTCAATCGATTGCCGTTTCGATCGTATGCTTTCAATCCAGTGAGAAGCTTACCTGGCGTAGCCTGCAACTTCGAGGACTCAAAGAGGACATAGTACAAACAAATGAACAGGATGCTCAACAAAAAATTGTCGGATGAAGTCTTAGACGCAACGGTCTGAACGAACGTGAACCCTAAGAGAATCAAAACCGCATCGACATAGTGGGAGAGCATCCGCCTATAGATACCGGGCGACGGCAGTGTTGTTAGGGATTGTCGCACTTGATAGATTTTTTGAAACCGCTTCGACTGCTTCTTTTTCAAGCACTTCATCACGGTATCTTCCAACCCTTTCGGAATGTCTAGATGTTTGAACTCGATCTCGAACGGCTCCGGGCTTTGCTCGATGTGTTTGAGGATCGACTTAACCGGAGTTTCGTCAGCGAACGGCGAGCGCCCGGTCAGAGTTTCATACATAACGCATCCCAGCGAGTAAATATCCGACCGCTCGTCTACCGACTCACCCATCGCTTGCTCCGGGCTCATGTAAGCAGGACTGCCTAGAATCGAACCGGTGTGAGTCAACGCCGGATTGATGGCGCGCTCGGAACTCGATGGCTTGGCGATGCCGAAGTCGGTGAGCTTGACTATCTCCTCCCCGTCCAGTCCACGAGTTATGAGAATATTGCTGGGTTTTATGTCTCTGTGCACGAGTCCTGTGTCATGTGCCTTCTGCAGTACGTCGCAGAGTTGTACAAAAATGGAGATGCTCCGTCCTACAGAAAGATGCTTCTCCGATTTGATGATCTCTGCGAGATCCGCTCCGTCAATAAACTCCATGACCAGGTAAGGTACATTGGCGGAGGTAGTCGCACAGTCAAAAACCTGGACAATGTTTTGGTGCACGATACGGTGCGCAGCCCTTGCCTCGCGGTAGAAACGTTCCACCACAACAGGATCCCTCGCTAACTCCTGGTTGAGAATCTTTATGGCGACCAAACTATCACCAGATTCGGAATCAGCAGCTTTGTACACAGTGGCCATGCCACCTTCGCCCAGCACGGAAAGAACTCTGTAACGCTCTGGAAGTCCGAGCGCGAGCCGAGTGGGGGTCGAGACCGCCGTGGGCTCCTCGGCAAAGTTGGCACCTGAATCCCCATTCTCAGGCAAACCTACAGATTCGGTCTCGCCGGTAGAAGCCGAACCAGAAATGACGAGTGGCTCGGAGGTGTCGTCGACCTTCAATTCAACATTGTCTTCACTCAACAATGAAGGTTCAGGAGTCTTTAGTTTGTGTTTTCTCACTCCCCAAGCTCCTCAGGAATAACTCTGTAAAGGACAGCCTGGACGGCTGCTCAGCGCGCCCGCCAAGCACCCTGCGTTTAGCGATTAACAGCTCTCGCTGATAGAGCAAAAGAGTCACAATTGGAAGAGACACTACGACGAATACACCGACCGGCGCCGGTGACATAGCGGTCAGGGAACAAACAGCGAGAAAGAATACAGCCGATATGAACCCTATGAGCTGCCATCTGACCAATTTTGACGCATGATAAAGCCTGACGAGAGTGGTGGGAATCGGGCTAGGGAACTGTATTCCGCGCATCGAAATTAGGTTTGAACTTCCCTTAGTCACCACATATGATTGAGAGAGCCTGTCCAGCGGGTTGTATTTATTGAATATCGGTTGACCAGAGATGATGCGCTCAGTAACAGCGCAGCATGGCAATAAAGGTTGCAGACAAAATCTCAAGATACTGTGCAAGACGGTGAGCCGATCACCTCTTGAATCAACCAGCTCCAAACCTGCATACTTCGCACCCAACGTTGCTTTAAGCTTTGATCTCTGGCAAACTGCATGGTACAGTCCGCCGATGATCGGATATAAACACAACAGTGCGAACAAATGCACAGTCGGAAATGCAAGCGTAGCAACGCCACAGAACATCAGGAACTCCGGCGATGTTATAAGCACGAGCATGATGATCGGCGCTACCGTCATGATGATAATTGGTGACAGCCAAAGAACGTGAGTTACAATGGCAATCCCAAGACAAACTTCCACCAGCCTAAGAAAACCGCACAACAAAGCTCCAAGAAGAAGTCCATCCATCGCTGCTGCAACAATACGTCTGATCGGCGATGGAAAGACAGCATTCTTCTCTTCATCTCGTAGAACTTCACCGGAGAGCACCTTCTCCAGATCGATTTTGATCTCGTCAAAACTCTGATATCTAGCCAAAGCATCTTTCTTGAGACAACGCATGACGATCCGCTCGAGTTGCTTCAGCTTTTGCGCCTCGCTTTCGATCGCTGCCTCATCCCGACTCGAATCCGCTTGCTCATGAGGTAGAGCCAAAGGCCAAACATCAAACTGTGGCGGCTCCTTTTTCAGATGTCCGCAAATTACTTGGACAGGGTTTAGACCCATAAAGGGAGGCCGACCGTTCAAGACTTCATACATGAGGCAGCCGAACGAATAAACATCTGCACGTCCATCAACCTTTTCACCGAGACATTGTTCGGGGCTCATATAATGCGGAGTGCCGAAAATTTCGCCCGTGCGTGTGACATCAACAACAGCGCTTCTCGCCGCCTGCAAAACAGAGGACATGCCGAAATCGATCAGATGAACCATCTCTCCGTCGGCGCCGCGGCTGACGACGACGTTCGACGGTTTCAAATCTCTGTGTACTACAGTCTTGATGTGGGCATGAGACATCGCATCACAGATCTGACTGAGTAGGTTGATGGCACGCTCGGGCTTTAGGTGTCCCTCTGCTTTCAATATCTCAGCCAAACTTTTGCCTTCGCAAAGATGCTGCACGACAAACGGCGCTCCGCTTTCAGTTCGTCCGTGCCCGTAAACGGCTGCAACATTGACATGAGTCAATGCGACTGCCGCATCAATCTCCTTCTGAAACTGATTCACTGCTGCCTTGTTCGAAGTCAGCTCCTCTTTCAGAACCTTAAGTGCAAAACAGCGATCCAAGCCCTTGTTCCGCACCGCGTATACATTGCAAATTGCCCCTTCACCGATCGGTTCGATGACTTCGTACTCCTCGCTAAACTCTTTCGTTAGCCCGGCGGTGTTTAACTGATCGGGAACGACCGCTGTTTCACCCGTCTTCTCATCAGGGTTCGGAGCCAGGTTATCCGGTGACACCACATTTGGTGGCTTGGCAGTGTCTGCGAAAAGCCACATTGTTCTGGTATGCAGTTTTGAATCGGCATGCTCGACAGATGGCACGATGATAGTAATTCCAATTCAGGGCAGTTTGTGTAGTAGTTCGACGACCTCGAATGATTCGGATATACCCAGATCGCCCAACCCGCTCACATTTCGCGCCCCGGGGATGGAATCGTTCCAAGGTGAATGCCCCGGCAAAACGGTTTCGTGGTCCTCAGGAAAAACTCAGGCGACTTGCCCCATACTGCAACCTGTCAGCGGAAACATCAAACGAACGAGACCAGGCGGCAACAGGTGTCACAAAAGAGCCTACAGCTTACTAAGGAGATTCCCATGCAAGATCTATCCTTCGGCTCCTCCTGTCTGGCACCCACGGCAGTGGAAGCGGACGTTGCCCCGACTTATGGCAATGCTCGCCAGTTCGGTTACCTTACCGGCCAACTTCGCCAGGCCCCTTCAGACCGGTTCAATCCTTACACCGGACAGACCGCTCCCGGCTACGAAGATCAAATATCGATCGCGTCTGCCACGCCGGTAAGCGCCGCTCCGGACGCTCATTATTATGCGGAGTTCGACCGTTGTTTGACCGAACAACTGGTGGAGCACTCCTTTACCTTCGCCCAGCCGGACGACACGTGGCGAACGATTGCTCAGCGGGTGGATCCGGACCTTTCCGGAAGCGACATCATATCCTTCGCAACTTATATTAAACACATCAACGGCAATCGGCCTGAGCCGAAAGCAGGCGATCTAGTCGCAACTCGTTCCACCCAGGAAATCGAAAGCATCATCCGGGTTCAGATGGCCGCACTTTACAAGCAGCTCAAAGGTTTCTGAAGGCGCCTGGCGGCAAGCAAAGGCGGAGGGAACGTGATCTCTATGAGTGGCATGAGCGCTTCAAAATGGGCGAGACACAGCAATTCGTGAACATGAAACAGCTCGTCGGTTGTCTCTTGGCGACAAAAGTCATAAGATCACGATGTACGTCTTCAAGATATTCAACATGGTACCCCCTGCTTCGACAACCGACGCCAAACCGTTGCCCCTGGGCGTGACAGCCGGTTTAAGCGCAGGTTTAGCGTCGGACTCGGCGACCGCGGCCGATGTGATGGACAAGCGCTCCATCGCCGTTCTTGCCCTCAGTCACGTATTCGACGATCTAAATCAAGGCGCTCTTCCGACGCTGTTGCCTTACCTGATCGTCGCTCACCATCTCTCTTATCAGGCGGCGGCAGGCCTGGTCTTAACCACAAATCTGTTCTCATCCCTGTTGCAGCCGTGGATCGGCACACTCTCAGACCGACCCGGCTGGAAGATAAATCTCGCTCCGATCGGATTAGCCATGGCAGGCATAGGGGTGGCGTTTACCGGCGTGATGCCGAACTACTTTGGTCTCTTGTGCATCGCCGCCATCGGCGGCATCGGATTGGCTGCGTACCACCCGGACGCCGCCCGAACAACCAACTTCGTCTCCGGTCCGCAGAAGGCCACCGGAATGAGCTTCTTTGCTCTCGGCGGCAACGTCGGCTTCGCCGTCGGTCCGCTGGTGGCGACGGCGTGCGTGATGGCGATGGGAGTGCGAGGCAGTCTTCTCCTTTTGATTCCGGCCTTTGGCTTCGCCGCATTTTTGCACCGGCACATGAAGGGCTTGAGCAGCAGAATTGCCTTCCATAAAAAAGCGTCGCAAGCCATATCAACCGGTGCGCGAGATCGCTGGGTACCGTTCTCTTTCCTTACCCTGACTATCATTTGCCGCTCTATAATTTTCTTTGGATTCAACACGTTTCTTCCCTTGTACTGGATCCATCACCTCGGTCAAACCAAAGCAGCAGGCGGTTTCGCTCTAACAGTGCTGCTTCTTTCCAGTGCAGTCGGCACCCTTATGGGCGGAAAATTGGCCGATCGCATCGGTGACTGGAAACTCAATTTCGGCGCTATCGGTTGCTTGCCGTTTCTGATCGGGCTTTTCTTGATGGCCAGCCGTCCGGATCTGGCCATGCTCTCCCTGATTCCATTAGGAATTTGCATGTCGGCGACATTTAGCGTGATGGTGGTGATGGGTCAGCGTTATCTGCCCCGGCGCATCGGCCTCGCCGCCGGCGTAACCCTGGGGCTGGCAGGCAGCACCGGCGGATTGATCGCGCCGGTGCTGGGAAAATTAGCGGACAGTTACGGACTGCACGCAGCCCTGAGCACTTTGATCGGAGTAGCGTTGTTATCGCTGGTGCTCGCGGGTGCGACAGCTCTAGCTGAGCGCTTCTCTACGCGTTGATCCAAACGAAACAGTGACGCCGGTTCATGTATCCCCAGTGTTCCATCTCCGGATAATAGAACGCGTTGTACAGATAGATCACGTTCATCGTCTGCGCGTGCGCGCCGCCGGTGTACGGATCCATCACTTCAACGTGTCGCGGTTCTAAGATCTGCACCGTAATCGGTCCGGTGTAATCATACGGAGGGCCGTAGGGAGCCCAGCCGGGAATGCCGGGTTGACGCCACAATCCATAAGCGGGAACGTATATCCACGGAGTGGGCACGAAGTTGCTGGCACAGATAAAACCTTCCGGCGGCGGGCCGTAATACGGATGCCAACCGAATCCCAACCAATTCATAGGGACGTGGAACAGATTGCCCAGGCTGAAACCGTTCGAGTACGCCCAACCCGGCTCCGGATGATACCAGTATGGATATTGGTATTGCGGAATCGGATTGAAGAAGGTGTTGCCGCTGTTGATCACGATCGGCTGGTTGTTGACGTAGGTCTGATAGTTGTTGAGATAGTTGTTTACAGAATAGTTAGTGATCTGGGGCATGTTTTGTGGGGCAAAGTTTGGTGCCACTGGAACCAGATGCTCCTGAAGATTGTTCATGACGGCGCTGGCGTGCTCTTGCTCTTCGGCGCTCACATGTCCCGCCAGGTACGGCATCGAAATAGCCTTATTTAAAGGCAACGGAGTCACTGAAAGCGGTCTGGGATCGGCCGGTCTGGTTCGCACAACGGCAGGATTGAACCCTCGATCGCCTCGACCTCCGGCACCGCCTGCGGTACCACGTTCGGGAGGCATCATGGCGGCGTTCAACCGTTCCGGCTGCTCACGCTGAGCCCTCTCCTGCTCTTTGCCTTGCTCGCGCTGCTGGGATTTACTCAGCTGTTCTTGCTGTTGTTGTTGTTGGCGCTGAGCCTGCTGTTGCTCCCGCTTTTGCTCTTGCTGCTGCTGCTTGGAAGCTTGCTCTTGTTCTCGTTTTTGCTGTTCTTGCTGTTGCCGACCGGCTTGCTCCTGCTGGCGTTTCTGCTCTTGCTGCTGCTGACGAGCAGCTTGCTCCTGCTCTTTTCTCTGCTCTTGTTGCTGCTGCCGGCCAGCTTGCTGTTGGGCTTGCCGCGCTTCTTCTTGCTGTTTGCGGTTGCCCTCTTGCTGCGCCTTTCGGGCGTTGTCTTCCTGCTGCCGCGCCTCGTGCTCGGCGTTAGAGCGGGATTCTCGCTCTTGATTAGCCCGAGCCTGTTCTTGCTGCTGGTTGTTGTTGTTCGATTCATGCTCATGCTCGTTGCGCGCGTATGCACCATTGGCCGTCAAAAAATTGACCACCGACAAGGATGTGAGGATGACCGACGAAATTCGCTTCATAACTAATTACTCCTTGCTTTCTTCTTGTTTCGGAGCGGGAGAGTATCCCTAATGCGTTGATTGAGCTTGCCAGTGTCCATATTCTAACCACCCGCTGTGCAGCAGTTGTGGATCAATTTTAGGCTGCCGTTAAGGAGCTGTAAAAAAGCACTGATGAAACGCTGCCCCGTTGCCGAACTGCCCCAAAAGCGCCTGAGTTTACCGGGAATTCGCCGGAAAAGGAAGGCGCAGCCTCAGCGGAATCGGCTTATGGAGCCACGGAAACGAGCGTTCCTTCACGTTTGAAGTTGAGTTCGTCATCGTGACAATCTATAAGGATGCGATCTCCGTCAGCGAAATCTCCTTGCAGCAGTTTCAGTGCCAACGGATTCTCGATGTCTTTCTGGATCAACCGCTTCAACGGACGGGCACCGTATACGGGGTCATACCCGGTATGGGCAAGCCACTCGCTGGCAGCATCCGTCAAGGTGAGATTGATCTTGCGGTCTTCCATTCTCTTGTTCAATATCTTCATCTGAATTGTCACAATCTTCTTGAGCTCTTCCTCAGTCAAAGCATGGAATACGACAGTTTCATCAATTCTGTTGAGAAACTCAGGGCGGAAATGCTCACGCAGCGCTTTCAGCACCGAATCTTTCATCTCATCGTAGGCGGCAATATCGCCGTTGGTGGACTTGAGCTGATACTCCAGTATGTGCTGGCTGCCTATGTTGGAGGTCATGATCAAAACCGTATTTTTGAAGTCGACGGTGCGACCTTTCGAGTCGGTCAGACGACCTTCGTCCAAGACCTGAAGGAGAATGTTGAACACGTCGCTGTGAGCTTTCTCTATCTCATCGAAAAGGACGCATGTGTACGCCCGGCGCCTCACCGCTTCCGTCAGTTGTCCGCCTTCATCGTATCCGACATATCCGGGCGGCGCCCCGATCAGTCTGGCTACGGTATGGCGTTCTTGATACTCAGACATATCAATGCGCACCATAGCGTTGTCATCATCGAAGAGGAACTCTGCCAGCGCCTTAGCCAGCTCAGTCTTGCCGACACCTGTCGGTCCGAGGAACAGGAACGAGCCGATCGGTCTGTTCGGATCTTTCAATCCGGCCCGCGCCCGTCGCACCGCATTTGATACCACTTCAATGGCTTCGTCTTGGCCGATCACACGTAGATGCAAATGCTCTTCCAGGTGCAACAACTTCTGCACCTCACCCTCAAGCAGCTTGCTGACGGGAATTCCAGTCCACTTCGCCACGATTTCGGCGATGTCCTGCTCGTCGATCTCTTCTTTGAGCAGACGTTGGCCCTGCTTGTGCTCGAAAAGCTCCTCTTCTTTTTTAAGTTGCTTTTCCAGCTCGATCAACTTGCCATATTTAAGTTCCGCAGCCTTGGCCAGATCGGTGGCGCGTTCCGCCTGCTCAACCTGCAGCTTGGTGCTCTCAATATCTGCCTTGATTACTTGGATTCTCGCCAGAGCTTGTTTTTCGGCCTGCCACTGGGCGCGCAACACGTCGGCCCGTTCCTTCAAGTCCGCCAGCTCTTTTTCAAGTTTCTCCAACCGGTCTTTCGATGCCGGATCGACCTCTTTTTTGAGAGCCTCGCGCTCAATTTCCAACTGGATTTTGCGCCGTTCCAGTTCATCGAGCTCTGTGGGTAAAGAGTCGATCTCAATGCGCATACGTGCCGCTGCTTCGTCGACGAGATCGATCGCTTTATCCGGCAGCGAACGATCGGTTATATAACGATGTGATAAAACAGCTGCTGCCACCAGAGCTGAGTCCTTGATCCGCACACCGTGATGCACTTCATAGCGCTCTTTCAAACCGCGCAGAATTGAGATTGATTCCTCCACCGACGGTTCGTCGACAAACACCATTTGGAATCGGCGTTCCAGAGCAGGATCTTTTTCGATATGTTTGCGAAACTCATCCAACGTCGTGGCGCCGATACAGTGCAACTCGCCCCGAGCCAGCGGTGGCTTCAGCAAGTTGCCGGCGTCCATCGAGCCTTCACCGCTCGATCCGGCACCGACCACTGTGTGCAGTTCATCGATGAAGAGAATGATGTCGCCTTCCGACTCGATCACTTCCTTCAAAACAGCTTTTAGCCGCTCTTCAAACTCACCTCGGAATTTCGCCCCTGCGATCAAGGCGCCCATATCCAGCGCGATCAGCTTTTTGTCTTTCAATCCTTCCGGAACATCGCCCTTGGTGATTCGGCTGGCGAGCCCTTCGACAATCGCAGTTTTCCCCACCCCAGGTTCGCCGACGAGAACCGGATTGTTCTTGGTGCGCCGGGAGAGAACCTGCATAACCCGGCGGATTTCGTCATCTCGGCCGATCATCGGATCGAGCTTGCCTTTAGCCGCCATCTCGGTCAAGTCTTTGCCGTACCGGGCCAGAGCTTCATACGTGGTCTCTGGATCTTGGCTGGTGACGCGTTGTTTGCCCCGAATCGCGTGCAGAACTTTGAGAACCCGGTCGCGAGTGACGCCGTGACGTTTCAAAATCGTGCCGCTCTGTCCTTTGGTTTCATCGCACAAAGCCAGCATCAGATGTTCGACGCTGATGTAGTCATCTTTCAGCTGGGCTGCTTCTTTATCGGCCGTTTCCAACAGCTGCATCAGCTTATTGGATACGTGCAGCTCATCTTTGTTGGTAGAAACGGAGGAACCTTTAGGCTGTGACTCGAGGTACGCGGTGATATCGGCTTTGACATCGGCCGGTTTGGCTTCCAGGCGTTCCAAAATTTTGTCGGCCAGTCCCTCTTCCTGCTCCAGAAGCGCCAGAAGGAGGTGATCGGGTGTCACCTGGCTGTGCCCGAACCGGGTTAAAAGGGCTCGGCAAGCCGAGACTGCTTCTCTTGCTTTGTTTGTAAACTTGTCTAAATTCATGGAATCACCACCAACATCGTAAGAGCGAGCTCTGCTTTCAGGCTTGGGTTTCGGTTCTAATTATGGGGTAGTTTGTTATACGACGTTCACTTTTTCCATAATTTATTTATGACTGAGATTTATGCCGCCGTTGTTGACTGCAGGAGACGCCGCAACAGCGTACGATATGATCGTAATCCTTGAACCGTATACGCCTCATTTTGGCGCTGGAATCGCTGTGCAGGAGTTCGAAGAAGATTTCTACGGCATATTAGGGGTCGAAGAAACAGCGACCCCCGAAGAGATCCGTAAGGCCTATTTGCGCCTGGCGAAGAAGCTGCATCCCGATCGCCACCCCAACGACCCGGAGCAGCGTGCTATCGCCCAAACTCAGTTCGCCAAAGTGACCAGAGCGCACGATATCGTCAGCGATGCCGAGAGCCGCACTGAATACGACACTTTGCGGGCGCTGGCGAAAAACCGTGGCCAAAACAACAACTCCGAAACGAACAGCTCTGCGCCCGATCAGGACTCACAGCCCCAGCCAGACGACGGTTCTCCCGACAAACCGGCGGCAAACAGCAGGGTTCAGCAGTCTCAGACGATGGTTGATGAGGACAACATCAACTTCAAATGGGCGAACAAACACCTTCTGCGCGCCGACGACCTATTCAAGAAGAAGCGCTATCAAGAAGCCGAAACTGCCATGAAAGAGGCGATTAGGCTGGTGCCGACGGAGCCGAAATACCGCAACAAGCTGGCGGAGATCTATCTGGCCCGCGGCTGGAAGACTCTGGCGATGACGGAGGTGCAGGCGGCGCTGCGCATCGATCCCCACGATCACATGGCCAGAGGGCTCGAGGCGAAAGTCAAAGCAGCTGTCCGCTTACAAACTCAGACACAGCAGCAAGGAAAAAGTAAAGGAAACTTCATACAGAGCCTGAAGCGTCTTTTCTCCCGGGGGAAATAGAAAGATCGCCGAACGCCCAACCACGGCTGACCGACTGCTAATGCCAAGTAGGACGAAGTCGAACGGTTGGAAAACCAGATGACAAGCGGGATCGGGATAATTGACATTCTTACAAGAACGGTCTTTCCACCTGGCATCTTTGCCCGTATCATTTGTCACCGTGATTCCCCCACTGCCAAACCAACTGAAGATGCGCCTCAACGGTTTAACGTCCCGGTCGGCAGTTTTGCTGATTCTGACCGCTTGCCTGTTGAACCTGTCTCCCACTGCGTGGGTTCTAGCCGATCCGGCGTCCGCACCAGATAGTAACGCAACTTCCAGTACGACGCAGACAGATGCCGGCGATACCACCACCCCAGACGCACCTGCCGACGCAGTAGCAGCGGTGACCAAAAAAGAGGCTGGCACTCTAACGACCGCGCCGGAAGAGCCCTCCGGTCCCCCGCCTCCCAAGACCATCTCGACCAGCGGCCTATCAAACGGCAGCGGCTTTTCCAACAGCAGCGCCAGGAAATCGAGCGCTGCCACCGCGAATAAAACTGCCACCGCCGGTAAAGTTCTCACCGGCAAAGTTCTCCAAGGATCAGTAACCGAAGACGGCAAGAATTCTCCGTTTATCTCCGGCGCCGTACAAACGATTCCGAAGAGCACAACCGTAGAACTGACGATCTGCGGCAACCTCAATTCGGAGGTGAGCCAGAAGGGCGACGAAGTGCTGGTTCAGATAGGACATGACGTCAACGGCACCAAGGGAGTGAGCGTGCCCGGCGGCTGGTATGCGCACGGATTGGTAACTGATGCCGCTTCGCAGAAAAGAATGGGTCGTGACGGATATGTCGTAGTCGAGTTCGACAAGCTGGTCAGTCCCGACGGTCAGTACGAAGTTCCTTTCCACGCCTCATTCTCGACCAAAGACAAACTGCTGAAGTCGGTGGCAAAGACGGTGGCTATAGACACCGGATATGTTTCCTATGGTGCCCTCGGTGGTGCCCTCCTTTCTTTGCAGGTTACGGGCATTCCCATGGCGATTGCAACACACGGATACTCAGTCGCAGTGGGCGCCGGCGTCGGCGCCACCCTCGGTGCTATCGGTGCGATCAAACGGAAAGGGAAAGTCGCCAGTCTGTACCCGGGCGATATGATGAAACTGATTACAGCGGAACCCATCACCCTGCCTGGGTTTAATAAGGCGATGCTGCCCTCGGGGCAGGTGCACAAGAACTTGCAGGACATGGCGATCACCATCAACAAAGCGTCATTTTCTCGCGATCCAAACGGCGATAAAGAGTCGTCTTTGCTGACAGTCGACCTGACTATGGCTAATAAAACGGAGAAAGAGTACACGTTCTTCGATCTCGCCGTCGTGTCGGATCGCAACCAACGCTACCTACCTTCTATATTCGGCGGGTTCCAACAACTTCAAAAGAAAGTGAAGCCGAACTGCAAACAAGAAGGAGTTGTTACATTTGAGGTCGAAGGCAAGAAGCGGAAATACTGGCTGGTACTGCTTGATCGCACTAAGGACAGCGAACTGTCCCGCGTCCCGATAAATTAAAGTTGCGGTTAGCCCCAATGCGAACTGGTATTAAACCCTAATTCGTACTAATATAGACCGGTCGATCATAGTGATCTTCAGGTGGGGCCTACAGCATATATAACCGCCGAAGATGCTGGACTCCCGGTTCCTACACAGACGCCACTCGCATTGGTTTCTCGTTTCGAAGCTGGAGCAATGGCGCTTTTTTCGGGGTTCAAGACCGCTGCCGTGATAGTTTGAGCAGGACATAGTCTGCTCTGGGGCCTTTGTAGGGGGAGAGATGAAAGCGCAATTTACTCAGATGCTGCAAAGCTTTCATGGACAGACCAGCCATCGTCAGATGGAGAGCCAGCTCAGAAAGGTTACGAGTCAGAACTCGCAGCTCGAACGCAGCTTGCGTGAAAAAGATCGAGAGATCGATCGCTTGCGCCATCAGCTTTCGAATTCAGAAGCACGACTGCAAGAGTTGATGGGTACCGATGTTCTGACGTGTCTGCCTAATCGCCATGTCTTCAAAGAGCATCTCACACACTCGCTCAAACGCGCTCTCAGGCTGGGTTATTCGCTATCACTCATGCTCATTGATATCGACCATCTGCGCGATATCAATTTGAGATACGGGCACGAAGTCGGCGATACAGTTCTGATTGAAGTGGCGAAAATTTTAAAGAGCTCTGTGCGTGAAATCGACATGCCGGCCCGTTGGGGTGGAGAAGAGCTCGTAGCAGTATTGCATGAGACCGACGCGGAAGGAGCCTCGGTAGTAGCCGAGCGCGTTCGTCGCCGCGTGTCCATGTTGGAAGTAACCGATCCGAGATCGAAGAAGCCGATAAAAGTGACGGCGACGCTTGCAGTTTCCAGTTATCCGGCCCACAGCAACGAACCGCAAGGGCTGCTCGAGTCAGCCTGCGAAGCGTTGATCCAGGCGAAAGACAAGGGATGCAACACGGTTCTGATCGCCGGCCGGTAAGTATATAATTCGCCCAAAGAAACCGGTGGAGGCAGGGACGCCATCGCTTCGCGTTGCCCGAGCGCCTCTTTAGTGCCTGACTGTCGGACGCGGTGGACCCGGTGTCCTCCATCTCCTTACGAGAGTGCATCATATACGTTGCCGCATCGGAGCGCAGCAGCTGGTTCGATACGAAGCAAAAGTCAGGCTCTGTCCCGCCCCTATCTATTTTAGTGTCAAGAGCAAAATTTTCGCCTGTCAACAAATATGGTTCTCTCTCGTAAGGGATTCTCGCGTTCCCGTTCACGGAGTTGACCTGAGCGGCGACGACGGCGAGCGCGCTGGCGCACATGCCTAGATTCCTAGGGCGCCGGACATCGCCACCGGCAGCAAACAATCATTGAAGCAGGGCGCTGACTGATTGGAGGGTGTCGGCTTCTTCGGGCGGCTTGTCGGTTCGCCACCTGTGCATGCGGGGGAAGCGCACGGCGATGCCGGATTTGTGGCGAGAGGAGCGCTGAATCCCTTCGAACGCCAGTTCGAAAACTAGAGATGGTTTCACCACTCGCACCGGTCCGAATTTATCTACGGTGTTTTGCCGCACGAACTCGTCGACTTTGCGGATCTCTTCGTCGGTCAAACCGGAGTACGCTTTGGCAATGGGAACGAGCTTGCCGTCGTCCCACACTCCGAAAGTATAATCAGTATATAAACTAGCGCGCTTGCCCGATCCTGGCTGAGCATAGATCAAGACCGCATCCATAGTATGTGGATTCACCTTCCACTTCCACCAATCGCCGCGCTGCCTTCCGACTCGATAAGGTGAGGCGAGCCGCTTGAGCATCAAGCCTTCAACGTTCAAACTGCGCGATCGTTCTCGCTGCTGTCTCAAATCGTTCCATGTGGCTGCTTGCACAGTCGGTGAAATTCGAAGCTGACTGCTTACTCGCTGGCAGCTCGGCACGCCACCAGCAATGGTGAGCTGGGCGAAACCTGAATCAGAACGGGGAACGTTGGCGATGCCCATGAGCAGATTCGTCAACATCTCCCGCCGTTTCGCCAGCGGCAGTTCGCGCCCATCTTTCCCCTCTGATTCGAGAAGGTCGTAACACATCAAAATGACCGGAACCTCAGCCAGCAACTTTTTGGTTACCTCCTTCCTCCCTATGCGCAACTGCAATTGAGCGAACGGCATAACGTCCGCTTCCTTCCACGGCAAGATTTCACCATCGAGCACCGTTCCGTCCGGTAGAAGCATCGCCGCCTCGACAATCTCGGGATACCGATGCGTCACCAGCTCCTCTCCTCGCGTCCAGATAAACACCTCTCCGGCACGCCTCACCACTTGAGCGCGAATGCCGTCCCACTTCCACTCGATCTGCCACTCATCGATGAGGCCAAGCTGCTCAGGACCTTCATCCAACTGATAGGCAAGGAAAAACGGATAAGGACGGCTAACATCTGATTCGGAGGTGTCTTTTGAAACAAGGCTCTCGAAGAACTGTGGAGTCGGCTGCCATGATCCCATCAGCCTATGAGCGATAACCTGCGAGTCGACACCGCTGAACAGCTCCAGGGCGCGAATAACCAAGCGCTGCGAGACACCGACTCTGAAGGCGCCGGTGATGAGCTTGTTCCAGATGAAACGCTGCCATTCATTCATCTCGTTCCACGCTGCCACCATGATCCGTTTTTGCTCTTGCTCAGGCACCGTCCGCAGTGGCAACAAAGTATCTTCCACCCAGGCGCTGAGCGAGCGCTCGCTCTCCAGATTGTTGTGGGGCAGAAGCAGCGCCATCGTCTCGGCGAGATCTCCGACGGCGTCGTAGCAGTTATCGAACATCCAGTACGGCACCCCAGCTTCGTCCGACGCCCAGGCGGCCAACTTGGGCGCCTGAATCAACTGCTTCGGTTTGCGGCCGGTGAGAAAAAAAACCGCCCAGGCAGCGTCCTTGCTCGGCACCTGACGAAAGTATGCGGTGATTGCCTCGATCTTCTCATTCGTCTTAGTGGTTTCGTCCAGGGCAATATACAAATCGGTAAACGCCTTCAATCGCTCACCTCCTCGCTCGGCTGCAACTCTCCCAGTTCACCTTCAAAATGAGTAGAGAGGGCGGTAGCGGAGATGCCGCAGGCGGTCAACCAGTTAACCATCTCAGCCGTGTAGCCGTGGGTGACGAGCACCCGCTGAGCTCCGGTTCCTTTGATGACTGAGTTAAGAGCCTGCCAATCGGCGTGATCGGAGAGTGTGAAACCCTTATCGACGGATTTGCGCCGACGAGTTCCCCTGATGCGCATCCATCCGGAGGCGTAGGCGGTAGACGCGGCGCCGAACTGTCTTGTCCAGACGCTGTTTTGCACCGATGGGGGAGCGATGATCAGAGCGCTATCGAACTTTGTCCCCTTAGGGAGAGCCCCGACATGCTGCGTGGCAGGCAGGGCAACTCCAGCTTCTCTATACTGCTCGGTCAGGCGCTGGACGCTGCCGTGCGAATAGATCGGACCAATGGTGTGATCTACACCTGCAAGTATCCGCTGCGCCTTTCCCAGGGAATAGCCGAATATGATGCTGCACTTGCCCTGTTCTTTATTGGCGAACCACCATCTGTTGATCTCATCGAAGATCTCACTGGAGGGGCGCCAGCGGAAGATAGGAAGTCCGAACGTCGATTCGGTGACGAAAGTGTGACAGGGAATCAACTCGAACTCATCGCAGGTCTTGTCCGGTTCAACTTTGTAGTCGCCGGAGACGACCCACACTTCACCTTTGTACTCTATCCGTACTTGAGCGGCGCCGAGAATGTGTCCGGACGGATGGAGGGAAACGGTCACGTCGCCTATCTTCACCGCTCGACCGTACTGAATCGAATCGATGACGAACTCGGGTCCGAGCCGGGTGCGAAGCAGTGCCAATCCTCTCTGCGCCGTCAGATAGCGGCTGCTGCCCGGTCGAGCATGGTCGCCGTGCGCATGAGTGATGATGCAACTGTCAACCGGCTCCCAGGGATCGATGTAGAACCCGCCGGCAGGGCAGTACAAACCGCGCTCAGTTGATTGGATAAGATCGTCTCTGCTCACAGCTACTTTTATAGCAGGACAGAGCAGCTCTATGCCGCATTCGGAGGATGATTGAAAGAGTGGCTACTTTTTCGCCAACGTGCCAATCTGGCTCCAATCTTTGATCATGATCGGATGTCCGTCGTGCATGACCGTGTAGCATACGGAATCGAATCCTTTATGCCGCTTGGGTCCGTAAGTGAGTCTGAAGTCGGGGCCCAAGCCGATGTCTTTGTTGCGAAACGATTCGATCGCCGAGATGAATTTGGAGCGAGTGAGGTCGCGACCAGCCTTTTTCAACCCTTCAACCACAACAACCGCATCGACGAATCCTTCGAAATTCGCGAACGTGGGCGGCGCATCTCCACCCTTCTCTTTCAGCAGTTTGCGGTAGAGAGCGACGGTGGGAAGATCGGTATGATCGTAAGGAGGAACAACCTGAGTAATCACAGTTCCTTCTGCATCAGGGCCGGCAGTCTTAATGAACGCCTCTGCCGGCAGGAACGAGACCGACGTGAACAGAGGATGCCATCCGCTCTCATGACACTTCTTGATAATCTTGACCACCGGCGGAATTGTACCGTCGAAGACAATCACCTGGGGATCGCCCGGTTTGACCTTGGCGATCGCATCGTCAACTTCGACGCTTCCTCGTTCAAACGATCCCTGACCAACAAGGGCTGAGCCATGATCCTTTAAAGCGCGAATGACACCGTCGAGCGTAGCCACACCGCAGGCATCGTTTTGAAATATGACTGAAAACCTTCTGAAACCAGCGTTCCATAAATGATTGACCTGAGCCATCGCTTCATCATAATAGGAAGCCCTGACGCTTATGACATGCGGACGAAACGGATCGTGCAGCATCTGAGCGCCGGTAAACAGTCCGACAATGGGAAACTTATTGGACTCAGCCATGGGAACGTATTTAGTCGCCGGGGGGGCGCCGACAAAGAAGGCGCCGGCAAAAACCTTCTCCCCGAGCAGGCAGTCAAAGCATTTGACAGCCTTGTCCGGATCGTAGCTGTCATCGTGAGAGTTGAGTTTGAGCTTGCGTCCGTTTACTCCACCCTGTTCGTTGATATAGTCTAAATACAATTTGGCGCCACTTACTACCTTGGTGCCGACGACCGCAACCGGTCCTTCCAGCGATGCACATGAGCCCAGGAGGATCTGCTTATCTGTCACTCCGATCCGCTCATTGGAATTTGGTGCACTCCCGGCAGCAAGAGAAACCTGTTGGGCCGCTAGTCCCACGGCTGCCAAGAAAATGCTTGTCAGGAAAAGTCTTCGATGTAAGTTGGTTTTGCTTTGCATTTGATGTCCATTCGTTGAGCGTATCCAGCACCCGTGCCCAGGATCACGATCACATCATACTACTCAAGACAACTCTTTGCCATTTTTTCGCCATCTTTCATACAGCTGTCGATCGGCGCTGAACACCTGCGTTTCGAGGCGTAAAGCTGTTTCGGAGCGGCTCCGAAGCGTTACCTTTGTAAACGACACCGTTTATTCGGATCGATTCGAAAGAGATTGCAGCTCGCGATCAGTAGACCAGTTGTCGACGTACAGTGGGCGCAGACTGTTCAACGCCGCCGCGATTGCAGAGCCGTTGTTGAGGAGGGTGGCACCGGCCGGACCGACCAAGCCGAAGGCAGCCAGTCCGAGACCGGCGGTATTAGGAACGACGGCGAGAGACAAGTTCTGCCTTACCAGAGCCATAGCGCTGCGTCCGATTTTGACCGCTTCCGGAAGTCGACGCAGATCAGCATCGGTGAGAACGACATCGGCTCCATGCCGCGCCGCTTCGGTGCCGCCGTGCAGCGATATAGCCACGTCGGCGTGGGCGAGAGCCGGTGAATCGTTGATACCATCCCCTATTACTGCCACGGTGAAGCCTTCCTCTTTCAGTCGCTTAACCAACTCAGCCTTTTGCTCAGGGAACGCTCGAGCGACAACCTCATCAATACCGCAAGCGGTGGCAATGGCATTGGCTGCCGCTTCGCTATCGCCTGTCGCCATAATCAATTTGCGTATTCCCAGACGCTTCAACTGCTTGATCGCATCTTGTGATTCGGGGCGCAGTTTGTCGCTATAGTTGATCAGTCCGGCAGCAACTCCGTTTACGGCAACGTAAGCGACAGATTCGCCGACCTTCATCAGATCCATTTCCGCCTGGCGCAAACTCTTGGTGTCGATAGATTCGTACTCCATCAACCGTTTGCTGCCGACCGTGATCATGTAGCCATCGACTTCCGCCTTCACGCCCATGCCGCGAAGGTGAGTCGACTCGCCTCTGTGGGGAATGACAATTCCCGAATGAGTCGCGTGTTTAACGATGGCGCGTGAGGCAGGATGATTCAATCGATCTTCAACAGCCGCAGCGAACGTCAATATCTGCTGGGACGTGAAGCTGCTCACCGAAATAACGTCGGTAACCTTCGGTTCACCGGAGGTGAGGGTGCCGGTTTTGTCGAACACGATGGCATCGATGGTGGCAAGCTTCTCTAGAGCGGCCCCGCTCTTCACCAGGATTCCGCGCTGACCGGCCCGGTGCATCGACGCTAGCACCGCAGTTGGTGCAGCGATACGAATACCGGTGCTGAAATCAAAAATAAGCATGCTCATCAATCGAATGAGATTGCGCGTCATACCAAAACAAACTGCCGCACTAATGAAGATGGGCACGACCATTCGATCGGCAACAACACTTGCGTAGTTCTGTATGCGGGTTTCGCTGATGGGAGCGTTTGAGATCGACTCCAAAACTTGTCCAGCTTTCGTGGCCGATCCGATCGCTTCACAGCGGATGTATACTTTGCCTTCGACGGATACAGTGGCAGCGAGAACGTGGTCTCCTACGGTCACCTCGACCGGCATCGACTCGCCTGTTAGTTTGGACTGATCGATAGCGGCTTCGCCGCGCACCACGAC
>Ga0206829_10069_pt1 | contig 39375 bp, 34 predicted proteins | sample Alteio_BWOrgCont_75_FD_152862 | JGI IMG/M metagenome (GOLD analysis project Ga0206829, IMG submission 152862) | Enriched cells from forest soil in Barre Woods Harvard Forest LTER site, Petersham, Massachusetts, United States -... | ecosystem: Environmental > Terrestrial > Soil > Temperate forest >... | reverse complement strand
AGAAGGTTAATTTTTGTAATTTTGTAGTGTTGAAATTAATTATTGAAATTTAAAATATAAAGCAATGGCAAAATGGAATGAAGAAAACCTGTTCGGCGATATCTTTGCAGATGAAGCTTATTCAGACGAACATTTTAGTATGTATGTAGAAAAAGAAATCGAACTCAAGACTGCCGGAAATGTGGGTGGCAGATTCGACCCGCAGCTTACGGCTTCGGGAATCGCAAAAGCCAATTGGGATACATCGCGCGGCTTGGAAAGTTCTGATTTGGTGCAGCAGTTATCGGGCACTAAGGGCGAAAATTCCGCTTTCAGAATCGGCTTGGAATTCATCCGCACCAATGAACCTTTTGTGAAATCAACTTTCATAGATTCGCCTTTGATTTATATTCAATTTTATCCACGCGGAATGGGCGAATATACCCATGCCACCAAGCATGAATTTCCTCCCTTGATAGAGCGGTATCGCGATGCGGCGATTGCGAATGTAGGAGCAGTCGGCGTGCCTTTCAAAACCGCCAGTATCGCTATGGTTACGGCTTCTGAGAATGCCCATACCACCCATGCGAGTACCATTGCCAATGTCTCCACCGATAAAACCAATCAGCAAGCCTTGAGATATATTATGGAGATGCAATGTATGGATAATCTGCATCTCACGGCACCGCTTTTTCCGAATGACATCCCTGCCTGTATGGCATTTCAGCCGTTTAATTTGTTGAAGTCCGTAGCCTCTCATGCCCATGTAAAACTACCCGGAACATTGACCATCGGCGAACGATTTTTTGTAATGGAAGGAGTATGGGCACCGAACATGCGCGTAAGGTTGAAGGCAATGACCGGCGATGTAGTGGGCGGAAGCATTTCCATAGCCATGGTTACTTTACCGACCGACCTGATGCCTGTTGATGCCAAGAAAGTCAAGAACCCGCAAACACATTCTTTTACGCCCGCAGACTTGCAGACCAACCCTACCGATACCTGCCTGATAGTGAAGAGTAATAACCTCACCGGACCATGTATTTATGAGGTCGAGATTTATTATGTGAATGATTAAATGAATCATCACAGAAAGAAAATCAATAAGGCTCTCTTTGGAAACAAAGGGAGCTTTTTTTTGGGGAATAATTTGGCTAAAATAAGGTTTATTATAAGGGATTAAAATGTCCGGTAGCAAAAAGTTTACACCCCGATATTATTCAGCGTGTAAACTTTATTTATAAATAAAGTGAGGAGGCTAATAATGAATATCGAACAAGGAATAAGGAATTTTGAAGTTAAGTAGTAAATATTATTACTTCAAAATTCCTTATTCCTTGTTCAATATTCGGTATTGTTTTGAATTATCAGACCCTTATCTAAATTATGCCTTACCAGCGGAGTTTGCTGATGTTACTTTGCTGCCATAAGCGGGGCATCTCTCATGGGCTTTGCACGATGCCAATCCCATTACTATGGCGGCAATTGCTACTACTAAAATTGTCTTCTTCATTTTGGCTATTATTATTACTTAGTTTTAAACGTTTGCGGATTGAAAATGTTATATTTAATTTTTAATGATTTCTAAGGATAGTATATTTGCTTTTACAGACAAGGCAAAATTATGCAATTTGGAACCCTCTTTAATTCATCTTTAAGGAAATCTTTTAACAATGGATTGTTGGTATCTGCGTTTATTGCCTTATACCTTATATCCCTATACCTATATACCCTTATTCCTAATTTATGAGCACAATAAATCCTCAAATAGAAGATAGCTGGAAACATCATTTATCAGAAGAATTTAATAAGCCTTATTTCTCTGAATTAAAATCTTTTTTGGTAAATGAAAAGAATAACGGCTCTACTATTTTCCCGCCGGGGCAACAGATTTTCAATGCCTTTAATCTTACGCCATTTGATAAAGTAAAGGTCGTTATTCTTGGGCAAGATCCCTATCATGGAAGGGGTCAGGCGCATGGTCTTTGCTTCTCGGTTCAGGTTGGTATAAAGCCTCCACCGTCATTGGTAAATATTTATAAAGAGATAGAAGATGACTTGAAGATCAAGATGAATTACTCCAATGGAAACCTTGAACCATGGGCAAAGCAAGGTGTCTTTTTATTGAATGCAATCCTTACCGTGAAAGAAAATACACCAGCTTCTCATCAGGGCAAAGGTTGGGAAGTATTCACGGATGCTGTCATCAAAGAATTATCTGATAAAAGATCTGGTTTGATATTCCTTCTTTGGGGTGGATATGCTAAGCAAAAGAAGGCGATTATTGATGGATCAAAGCATACCATTCTGCAATCCGGACACCCTTCTCCTATGTCTGCCAATCAGGGAATGTGGTTTGGAAATAAACATTTTTCTAAGACCAACGTATTACTTAAAGAAGAAGGTTTGGAGGAAATTAATTGGCAGATTACATGAGATTATTTAGACTTTGTGGAATATTAATATTGCTTGGAAGCCTCGTTAATCAAGGCTTGGCGCAATCAAATTATACTTTACAAATTCAATCCATTGATAGTTCTCAAGATAAAACTCTTGCCGGTATTATTAAGAATATTCCTTATAAAAAAACCTTCCCGAATAAATTATTGAGAACAAAAGAACTGCAATCTTTTCTCTTTAGTTTATATGATAACGGATATATCGCCGCATCAATTGACAGCATTAAAAATGATTCATTAAATCAAATCGCTTATCTTAATTTAGGACTGATTTATCATTGGGCAAAGATTGAAAAAGGGAATGTTGATGAAGGAATATTAAGCGAGACAGGCTTTAGGGAGAAAGTTTATTTCGGGAAGATATTCAATCAAATGCAAGTGAGAACTCTTCAGGAAAAGATTCTTAATTACTGCGAAAACAATGGCTTCCCATTCGCTTCAATAAAATTGGACAGCATTAAAATGGACGCAGATAAAATATATGCAAAGCTGAATCTTACCAAGAATATATTAGTGAAGGTGGACAGTATCATCATCAAAGGCAATGCTGAATTATCCGAACAATATCTCTACAATTATCTTGGAATAAAACCCGGCGATCTCTACAATGAATCTTTAGTAATTAAGATTCCCGACCGATTGAAAGAGCTGCCATTCCTCAATGTTACGCAAAAATTCAAAGTTATTTTTCTGGAAAAGAACTGCAAGATTCTTCTATACATTGACAACAAGAAAGCCAGTCAATTTGATGGCGTGGTAGGCATTGCTCCCAATACACAAAGTGCTGTTCCTGGCGGTACGCCCAGCGTTTCAAGCGTTCGGATTACCGGGCAGGCTCATCTTCGATTGAATAATTCTTATGGTCATGGGGAATTATTCGACCTTAACTGGCAGGAGCCTCAACCTCAAACACAGGACTTAAAAGTTCAATTTAATTATCCTTTTCTTGCTAAAAGTCCTTTTGGTTTAGATGTGAAGTTTTCGCTCTTCAAACAAGATACCAGTTACCTCAATCTTGATGAGAATATCGGGCTTCAATACTTGCTTTCCGGTGGCAATTATTTCAAGGTATTTTATGAGCATACATCCTCCACGATAATCTCTGCGGTGGGTCTTGACAGCATCACGGTTTTGCCTTCTTATGCTGATGTTTCCTGCAATCATTACGGGATAGGTTATCGCTCCGAAAAGCTTGATTACCGGCTCAATCCGCGCAGTGGTTATTCCTTTGAAGCCAGTGCTTCTTATGGCTTTAAAACCATCAATAAGAACCCCAATATTAACCCTGAAGTTTATGATTCCCTGAAGCTGACTTCCACAGAATATAAAGCCGAGTATTCCTTCGATTATTACTTCCCTTTATCCCTGCGAAATGTCATTGATATTGGTGCCAAGGGAGGCGTCATAAACTCCCCTGATTTATTTCAAAATGAGTTGTATCGTTTTGGAGGATTGCAAACTTTGCGGGGCTTTGATGAGTTGTCAATTTATGCTTCCAATTATGAAATATGGAAGGTTGAATTCCGGTATATTATGGAACAAAATTCTTATCTCTTTGTCTTCTATAATCAAGCCTGGTATGTCAATCAAATGAGAAATAATCCCGGTCCATATACCGATACACCTTATGGATTCGGAGTGGGCAGCACCTTTCAGTCGAAGCTCGGCATCATGTCTGTAAGCTACGCCCTGGGCAGTGAATTGGGTAATCCCATCGCCTTCAAGAGCGGAAAGATTTCATTTGGTTTGGTGAATTATTTTTAAAATCAACATTTTCACAAAAGATTTCCCTTTTCTATAGGTACCATAAAGTGAGGAAATCCTAAAAAAACCGATTTATAACGGGGAAATAGTCGCAGGAGACATCTTCTTATGGAAGGTTTGAATGGTAAGTAAGAAGGTTTGAACGTGCATTGAAATCGTTTGAACGTGCATTGATAACGTTTGAACATGCATTAAACTCTTTTGAACGTGCATTGAAAACGTTTGAACGTGCATTAAAAAAGTTTGAACGGGTATTAAAAAAGTTTGGACGTGCATTAAACTCGTTTGAACGTGCATTAAACTCGTTTGAACGTGGAGTAAAAACATGTCTTTTTGGATTATTGGAACAAGAAAAAGCCACGAACTTCGATTTAAATTCTTGAGCCTCGTAACTGATTTTTCTTCCTTCATTTATTAATAGTTGCTCCCTTTTCGGGGAGCTGCCATGAATAAATGAGGGGAGTTATTAATTATGAAGAATGAATTATGAGTTGTCATGGATAACTCATAACTCTTCTAAGCAGTATAAAACTGCATCTCAACGGAACTTCCGTTATTATTAAAAATCAGTTGATCGGAGAGGTGCTTCATGAGATAAATCCCACGTCCGCTTGGCTTCTCCAAATTCTCCGGCGCGGTAGGGTCCGGAAGATTGTAATAATCAAATCCATTGCCTTCATCAGCGATGACAAAAGATATCTTGTCGGTATCATATTGATACGTCACGGTAATCGTTTTGTTTTCATCGCTGTGGTTGCCATGATAGATTGCATTAGTTACGGCTTCTGTTACTCCCATGAGCATTTTGCCATAGCAATCTTCTGAAATTTTGTACTCATCTCGAATATCGTCAATGAGTTTTTCTACTGTGTTGATACTTTCGGGTGATGACATTAGAACAATTTTTTGAATTGGGTATTGAACGAGCATTATTGATATTTTTTAATTCTGAATTGATTGAAAATACTGATCTACTTTCTGTCTGTAGAAAGGGCTTAACGTAGGAGGCATGGTCTTCAACAATTCTATTTCTTTTAATTTTAGCCTTTTATACTCATCTAAATCAAAAGGGTTACGTTTTGCCACATCTTTTCCTGATTTACTTTCTCTTTTATCATCCTGTTCACGTTCTTTTTCTGCCCTTTCGCTCTCCAATAATCTTGTTTTTATCTGATCCACCCTGTCTAATGTTTCTTGACTGATTCTGTTATTAACGATGTCCTTTTGAACTTTTTCCATTTGTTCGGCAAGCTTTCCAAGATCGCCCGTAGAGCCTTTCCCATCCCTGTTTTCTGTACCATTTAAATCATTTAAGGCATTCCGAATGGCGGCTTGTTGGGCGGCGAGTTTTGCTAATTGTTCATTCATTCCATTTGGTCCATTATCTCCTTTACCCAATCCATTTTGACCTTCTCCAGGATTAGAACCACCTTTTCCATCTCCAGGTTTCTTGCCGTCTTGACCTTCCTTGCCATCTTTACCGCCAGGTTTCTTGCCGTTTTCACCTTTCTTTTGCTCCTCTTTTAATTTCTTGATTGCTTCGGCAAGGTTCTCCTGCATCTTTTTAATTTCAGAAAGAGACTCGCTTTTCTTTTTGCCTTTACCGGGTTTTTTACAAGCCCCGCTACCGGCTTTTGATTGAGATTCCTGTTGCTGCATACTGTTGAGGGCTTCGGATAAAAGCAGGGCAAGATTATTCATCGAAGTCATGGCATATTGCTGGTTACTTCTTGCTTGCTGTGTATTTCTTTCTTCAAAGAAATCTAAGGATTTATCAATGTTTTGATTGATGGAACTGACCTCTTTATTCACCGTTGAAGAAATCTGAACAACCCTGCGCGCCAGTGCCGTCAAGCTATCCTCAATCATCCTCATATCGTCCTTTAATTTCCTTTCGTCTTTACCGATTTTTAAATATTGAGGATTCGCAACATCCACATCCTTCAATTGCCCCATCAAATCTTCCTGGTTGAATGAAACACGAATCAAATTCTCCAATAAAGCTCTCAAGGCTGCCTCATCCTCACCTTCTTTTTCCTGGGCATTGGCGGCGGCAGATGCCTCCATTTTCTCTGCCATCTTTTTCATTTTGCTGGCAGCATTCTTTTGAGATTTAGAGGCTTTATCATTCTCTTTTTTATCCAAGCTTTCTTTGGAATCTTTCTGATCTTCGGAAATATCCTTTTGTTCCTTATCAGTATTCTCCATCTTCTCCGGTGATGTCAATTCCTGGTTCATCTTCTCCATCGCCTTAATATCCTTTTTAATATCCTCGAAGTTCTTTCCTAATTCATCCTGTTTCTTTTCCAATTCTTCTTGCTTCTTTTCAGCATCGGTTTTGTTGGCATCTTTGTCTTTATCTTGAGGTTTATCGGCTGCCTTATCCTTATCTTGAGATTTATCCTTTTTGTCTTTGTCAGCAGACTTATCCTTATCGGCAGATTTATCTTTATCCTTGTCTTTTTTATCCTTATCCAAATTCTTCTCTTGGGTTTTATCCGCTAATTTTTCTTGCTCATCCGCTAATTTCTTTAAGTTATCTACGGTCTCGGAATACTTCTTTTCCAACTCCATTTTCTTGAATATCTCTAAGGTCCTGTCCATTTCCTTTTCGATTTCTTTATTGGAATATTTCATTTCTTCCAGCTTGTCCTGAATCTTTTGTTTGTCCATATTCTCCATCAGCTTCTTCAATTCCTCCATCATCTTTTTTAATTCAGGAGTCATCATTTTATCCATCAACTTATTCAGTTCGTCTTGTTTTTGAAGAATCTCTTCATTCTCCTTTTTATATTCCTGCTCATTGGCTTGCTTCTGCTGATTTTCCTTTTGAATCTCGGCAGCTTTATTTTGCAACTTCTCTTCCTTTTTAATCACATCTTCAATCTTCTTTTTATCCTCCCAATTCAAACTTTTCTTATCAAACATATCCTTGTTGATGTCATTCAATTCCTTCTCCAATTTCTTTGCATCATCAATAGTCTGCTTTAAATCCTGTTTGATGGCATCATTCTTTTGACCCGTAGTCTGTTCGATTTCTTTTAATGTCGGAGCCTTAAAAATATAAGTTGCAGAATGAGTAGCCTTACTTCCATTCACGCCGTCATTATCCCAAATCTCAAAGAAATATTCTATCTCATCTCCCGCTCCTACCTTCAAATTGGATGCATCCCAAAAGTAAAAGAACTGGTCTTGGGTAGCATGATTATTAATCGGAATAGCCTCTGCATATTCCTTGCCCTTGTTGATGGATGAATCATCTGTCTTTAAGAATTTATAAACGAAATTCAATTTATTAAAACCATAATCATCCTTCACAATTCCCTTGAAAAAATAACGCTTACTGCTTAATGAATCCTTCTGTTGCTCAACATTAATGGTAGGATACAAATCTGGAATAACCGTTACCGAATACCGAATAGAATCCTTGCTTTTCAATTGAGCATTGCTGGTAGAGATTGCATAATTATCGCTCTCCATAAACCGCTTTGCATAGCCGAATTTATTCTCTTCAAGCAAATGTACATCCACAACTCCTTCTTTAAAAATTATCTTCAAAGCATCGGTATTTCTGGTAAGGAATTTCCAATTAACCTTAGTGCCGGCAGGAATATTAAAGTCGCCTGTGTTCTGCAATTTATCATTCGTCTTTCCGGTATAGGCAGGGTATTCAAACGCCGCTTCCATGGTTAATACTAAGGGATTTGGGATAGCTTTCAAATCATATTCCTTGCTACTGAAACCATTGCCGGTCAAGTGGAAGGCAATATCTTTTTGCACATTCTTGAAGTCATAATGATAGAGCGCATTATTCTCCTTTTCCAATTTGAATTGATTGCCGCCCATCTCGATGTAAGCATTCTCGGGCACTTCATTCCCAACAATCTTTACATCCAATCTGAAATCTTCTTGTTGCACAGCTTTCAAGTCCTTATTCAAAACTTCAAAGGTAAAAGGTGCAGGCTTTTCAAAATAAGTTCCGTGTTCCATCATTCGTTTAGTGCCATCTTTCAGGATGCTCGAATTGATAAAGAACAAGCCCAACATCAGCATTACAGGCACCAAGGCAAACTTCAGATATTTCTTATTCTCTGTCAAATCAATGGCAGAAGTAAAAGGAATAGGCTTTAATTCACGAGTCTTCTGGTTGATGCTTGCTTCGATTAATTGAACGGTATTTGGGTCATTCGTTTCCTTTTGAAGGGAATTCAATTGCAAAGTATTAATCAATTTATCCTTTATGTCCCCGAAGTGATTACCAATGATATTCGATGCCTGTTCATAAGAAATAATAGTGCCGAGCTTATACAAATGGAACAATGGTAAGGCTACAAACCTCCCTATAACATAAGCATTAGTCAATAAAAAAGTATAAAATAACGAAGTCCTAACAGCGGTACTAAAGTGCCCGAAATACTCGCCAACAGTGAGGGTCAAATAAAACAACAGCGAAATAGTAAATGTATAAAGTGCCCCACGAATGAGCTGATTTTTGTAATATTTCCTGATAAACTCATCGAGTTTATTGATTAAAATCTGGTAGTTTGAATTCTTATTTTCCATTGTCATTGCCTCCTGCCTTGTATTTATTTATTGCTGCAAAGTTAGTTAAAAACGGAGACATCTGAAAATTGTTACTTAATCTGAGGTTAAAGAATAAAATTTGAATTCTTCAGTTAACAGTCATCCTCAATAAATGCTCCTTACAAGTCTCTCAAAAAGAATAATAAAATAGTTTGGGATTTTAGATTATGACAAATAGCATATTAAAGCATGACTAAAGTCATAAAAGCAACTCCGATTATAATTGTATCTTTGCAGTCAGAAAAATAAAATAAAACAATGAAAAAGTCACATATATTTGCAATCGTTTTGATAGCCGTAGCAATAGGTGCAATTTTGAGTACGGTAGCCAGTTCGGGTACTTACTCCGATTTTTCTTCTGCAGAGAAGAATAAAGATATGGATTTCCATGTCAACGGGAAGCTCAATAAGGCAAAGGATATTCACTATAATCCTGAAGAAAATGCTAATCTTTTTACCTTCTATATGGTAGATAAAAAGGGTGTCGAACGAAAGGTTTTATATAACGGTTCGAAGCCCCAGGACTTCGAGAAATCAGATGAAATAGTGTTGGTAGGTCGTTGCACTGGCGATGATTTCCTTGCAAAAAGCATCCTCTTGAAATGTCCTTCCAAATATTCCAATCCAAATGAGGATATGAAGGAGTTTAAAGCCAAAGGGTAGGCATAAGGTATAAGGAATAAAGGTATAGAGATAATGACAATAGCTCATAAAGATAATATTCTTATACCCTATACCTTTATTCCTCTATTCCCTATACCTTTATACCTCTATTCCTTTTAGACAATGACCTACGCAGGAGAGCATCCTATTTTTGGACAATTGGGACATTTGTTTGTGGCATTGGCTTTTGCTTCTGCGTTATTGTCTTGCATTAGTTATTTTGCCGGTTTAAATAAGGGATTAATCAACAACTCCTGGCAACGATTAGGGAGGATAGCTTTTGGTATCCATTCCTTTGCTGTGGCAGGGATTGTGGTTACTATGTTTTATCTTATTTACAACCATTATTTTGAATATTATTATGTCTGGTATCACTCTTCTTTGACACTTCCATTTCGATATATGTTTGCTTGCTTTTGGGAAGGGCAGGAGGGAAGTTTTCTACTTTGGACGGTATGGCATGTGATACTTTCATGGTTCATAATTCGAAAGGGTGGCGAGTGGGAAGCCCCGGTAGTCGGGGTAATTGCTACTGTACAAGTGTTCCTGACTTCCATGTTGCTGGGAGTTTATGTATTTGGGTATAAGTTGGGCAGCGATCCCTTTATTTATTTAAGAGATAATCCTGAAATGTCTAATCTTCCATTCATAAAGATGGCAGATTACCTAAGCAGAATCAAAGACGGCAGAGGCTTGAATCCCTTGCTGCAGAACTATTGGATGGTCATTCATCCTCCCACTTTATTTCTTGGCTTTGCATCAACGGTAGTTCCCTTCGCCTTCGCAATAGGAGGCTTGATAAAAGGAAAATATACCGAGTGGGTGAAGCCAGCAATACCATGGGCTTTCTTTGGGGTAATGATACTTGGTACAGGTGTATTAATGGGAGCGGCATGGGCTTATGAAGCCTTGAGTTTCGGCGGCTTCTGGGCATGGGATCCTGTTGAGAATGCATCATTAGTCCCCTGGCTCACCTTTGTAGGAGCAGCACATTTGATGCTGGTATTCAAGAACCGAGGACATTCGATATTGAGTACTTATATCTTTACTATCGTTACGTTTTTATTAGTCTTATATTCCACATTCCTCACAAGGAGTGGCATACTCGGAAGCACTTCTGTACATGCCTTTACAGACTTAGGGATGTCCGGGCAATTGGTTGTTTACATGGCATTCTATGTCCTGCTATCGGTTTATTTATTGGTAAAGAATCGAAAGAAACTTCCCAGAACAGAAGCCGAAGAAGAAATGGGTTCAAGAGAGTTTTGGATGTTCATCGGAACATTAGTATTGATGATTTCTGCCATGCAAATTACCTTCACCACCTCTATTCCTGTCTTCGATAAATTAGGATTATACCATGTTACAAACTTCTTAGGAACGATTCTAAACTTCTTTATTAAAATCATCAATAACTTGTTTAATGCCGGGATTCACCTTCTTGAAAAGAGACATAATTTAAGTCCGCCAGATGATCCAAAAGCGCATTACAACTTATGGCAACTCCCAATTGCGATTATTCTTGGTATTCTTACAGCCATCGGTCAATTCTTTAAATATAAGAATACCAATACCCAAGAATGGTTGAAGAAGATCAGTATTCCATTCTTCCTCTCCGTAATTCTTGCTGCCTTATTCTCCTGGCAATTGGAGCTGAACAGGATTAATTATTTCATCCTGTTATTCACCTCGCTCTTCACAGTTATTGCGAATTTTGATTTCATGGTAAGGGTATTGAAATTAAAGATAAATCTTTCTGGAGCTTCTATCGCACACATCGGCTTTGGTTTAATATTAATGGGAGTCCTGATTTCGAATGCGAAGAGCACGATCATCTCTGAAAATAAAACCTTCATCAATCTCGGCAAAGACTTCCCAAACAATGAAAATGTGATGCTAATAAAAGGCGATACTGTAGCGATGAATAAGTATTATATCTCCTACAAAGGAAGGCGACGCGGCACCGATGTTACGGATGAAAAGAACCTTTATTATACCATAGAATATTTCAAAAGAAACAAGGAAACAAGCAAGCTCGAAAAGGAATTTGAACTGCAACCTATTGTCCAGTTAAATCAAAGGATGGGCAATGTTCCCGAACCCGCCACAAAGAGATTCCTGACCAAAGATATTTATACCCACATCACATATCCCGATCTCGAGGATATCGAAGGTCCGAACACAGATTCGCTTTATAGAAAACCTATCACCAAACAGATGAAAGTAGGCGATACCATTGCCTTGATCAATAGCCTGATGACCCTCACCGGCATTGACAAAGATGTAAATAAAGACCTTCTGAAATTAAACAAAACAGACCTCGCCGCCGGTGCAGTCATCAAACTGATAGATTACAACAAACATGAAACCATCATCGAGCCGGTGATGGTCGTAAGAGGGAATACTTTATTCTCCATCCCCGTCACGGTGGACAGCATGGGCTTGAAGATTGATTTCCCAAAGATTAATCCCGAAACAGGCAAAGCAGACATCGTAATATTAGAGAAAAAGAAGAACGAATTCATCATCATGAAAGCGATCATCTTCCCATGGATTAACCTGCTTTGGTTAGGAGCCTTGCTCATGATTCTCGGCTGCCTGCTTGCCATCCGACAAAGGCGAAAGACCAACAGGGATTAAATCTTCTATCCTTTAACAATCACCATTATCATCTTCATTTATTCATGGCAGCACCCCGAAAAGGTGCAGCTATTAATAAATTAAGAGGTTCTACTGGGAATTTTGTGGGAAGCTTAATTTACATTGATTCAATAGGATAAAATTTAACCACAGAGTACACAGATTAACACAGATTTTGGTCGCCAAGAATCTGTGTTAATCTGTGTACTCTGTGGTTAAATTTTATTCCTTTAAATTTTGGTTAATATCCCGCTATAATCATTTACCCACAAAATTCCCAGTAAAGCCAATTAAGAAAGGAAAAATTTGCAAGCGCAGGAAACCATACAGGAGCTTCTCACCTGTCTGGTTTTATCAGTATGACGACAGAAAAAGCCGTCAGATTCCTGGTCAAAGGCTTCTGCTTAAGTAGTAGTTTTAAAGTTTATACACAAAGTTCGGAAGCCGTTGTACATGTTACGGTGCCTTACGGAGAGCAGTTCGGAAGCCATTGTACACGTTACGGTGCCTTCCGGAGAGCAGTTCGGAAGCCATTGTACATGTTACGGTGCGTTCCGGAGAGCAGTTCGGAAGCCATTGTACATGTTACGGTGCGTTCCGGTGAGCAGTTCGGAAGCCGTTGTATATGTTACGGTGCATTCGGGACAATAGTAAAAATTCAGATTTAAAGGCAAAAAGAAGGTTTTGGAAGGGGAAAGTAAGGAATCGGAACTCCTTATTATATAGCAGCTATTTTTGGGAAGGTTTTGGGAATGGGGGGAATGTTAATTATTATTAATAATTTTGCGCCTCAATTAATAATAATACAATGAAAAAAATTTACACAACAATCGTAATAATGCTCGCCTTCGTATTCGCAGGTTTGAGCGCAAATGGACAATCATGGTCTGCTGTTGGTTCAGGAACAGGCGGATTTTCCTCAGTTAATGCATTAACAGTCTATAATGGAAAACTTTACTTAGGAGGTGGGTTTAATTCTGCTGGAGGAATTCCAGCCAATCGAATTGCATCATGGGATGGAACTGTTTATGACTCCTTAGGTGGTGGATTACAATTTGGGCAGGGAGTATATTCACTTACTGTATTAAACAATAACCTTTATGCTGGAGGTTGGTTCACTATGGCAGGAAGTGTTTCGGCATCTAATATTGCGATGTGGAACGGGACAACATGGTCGGCTTTAGGTTTGGGTATTAGTGGACCAAATTATCCAGATGTAGCCGCATTAACTTCTTATAATGGGAATATTTATGCCGGTGGAAATTTTACCACAGCAGGAGGAAATAGTGCTAATTATATTGCTGAATGGAATGGCACCACTTGGAGTGCACTTGGTTCGGGGATGAATAATGCAGTTGATGCATTAGTTGTTTATAATGGCAATCTTTATGCCGGAGGAACCTTCACTACTGCCGGAGGAAATTCAGCAAATCATATTGCAAAATGGAATGGCACCACCTGGTCTGCTTTAGGAAGTGGGACAAATAACGAGGTTATGGCTTTAGCAGTTTACAATGGAAATTTAATAGCTTCCGGTTATTTCACAACTGCTGGAGGAAATTCTGCAAATAGTATTGCACAATGGAATGGAACAACATGGTCGGCATTAGGTAGTGGATTAACAACCTGGACTCCTACTCAGGCATTAGATACCTTTAATAATAATCTTTATGCTGGAGGATGGTTCAATATTGCAGGAGGAATTACAGCTCATTCTATTGCTCAATGGAATGGAAGTGCATGGGATTCCTTGGGATCAGGCTCTGATTCTGTTTTTGCAATATGTGGTTATAACGCAGGATTATATATTGGAGGTGGATTTTCTTATGCAGGAGGTAATTCAGCCAATAAAATTGCTGTATGGGGTCCTTTTACCACAGGTATAAAAGAGGAAAATAACCATTCAAACATCATCATCTACCCTAATCCCGCCACCACCCTTCTAACCATCCATCAATCCATCCCCTCCCCCAATCAGCAATTAATCATCACCGACCTTCTCGGCAATGAAGTCTATAAAGAAATACTTACCGGCATAGATAATACCATCTCTATTTCCACCTGGAGCGCAGGTATTTATTTCTATGAGGTAAGAAGCACTACCAGCATTGCACGAGGGAAGTTCGTAGTCAATTAGGAATTAGGAGATGCTTACTTTCCTAATTCCTAATTTTTAATTCCTAATTGATATTAAAGTTTCATCAGCGCAGCCATCTTGTTCTGCGTGGCTTTACTGACCGATACCAATGGCAATCGAACATGCTCTTGAGTAATTCCAAGAAGACTTAAAGCCGCCTTGATGCCGGCAGGATTATTCTCCATGAAGAGGCTGTTGGTGATGTCAAGAAGTTTGTAATGAAGCTTACGGGCATCCGCGAAATTGCCTTCCATAGCATGATGAACCATCGCAGAAAAATCTTTGGGATAAGCATTCGCCACGACAGAGATAACGCCATCTGCACCCAAAGCTATCAAGGGCAAAGTCACCGTATCATCTCCCGAAATCATCAGGAAGTTCTTAGGCTTATCTTTTAATATCTGCATGAACTGGTCGAAGTTGCCTGATGCCTCTTTGATACCGATAATATTTTTGAAATCTTCGGCAAGACTAATAGTAGTTTCGGCAATGATATTAGAACCCGTTCTTCCTGGGACATTGTATAGAATCACGGGCACCGGGCATGACTCGGCGATCGCTTTGTAATGCTGATAGATGCCACGTTGAGAAGGCTTATTATAAGCAGGACTGACCGAAAGAATGGCATCAACTCCTTCAAAATCCATCTCGTTCATGCAGTTCAATAAGTCCCTGGTATTATTGCCGCCAAAGCCAACTACTATGGGAAGTTTCTTGGTGTTTTCATCCTTAACAAAATCAAGAACGGCATTGCGTTCATCCTTGTTCATGGTTGCCGCTTCGCCCGTGCTGCCAAGGGGAACGAGGTAATCTACTTTGCCGCTGCTGACATGATTAATCAGCTTTTTGTAACTCTGGAAGTCAATGCTTCCGTCCTTGTGGAATGGTGTTACGAGTGCCACCCCGACACCTTTTAAATTAATGCTCATGTTTGGTATGTTTTGTAATCAAGTTGTTATTTGATTTAAGTAATAGTCGGTCTGTTCGATGAAGTGTTTCAATGTTTCATTCTTCGGGGTATGAATCATCAGGTCGTAGTATATCGCGTTCTTGATATCATATTGCCCCACCCTATATTTTGCTTTTGAAATAGCAGAAATATATTGCAATGGAAAGCATGCACCGATATTCAAATTGATAAGAATATCGAAGTCTTCATTGATAAAATTTGTTACAAGAGGAGAGTCAGGAACCATATACCAGTTGAGATTCTTGCGAGTAAAGAAGTCTAATCCAAGCTTCGCAAATTGATTTGCAGGAAGCTCTTTCTTATCCACATATCCCAAAGAAGTGACTTCTTTTTTGTCAGCTAAAAGATTCCTCACATAAGTCTTTACTATCTCGAAGTCCTCTATTTCAGTGGCATTGTAGAGCACTCCTATACGTTTGGCATCCTTAATACTTACCACCTTTCTGTTCCTGTGGAAACTTCTGATTTCCTTCTGGAACTTTCTGTTGGCTAATGCCATTCGTATCTTCTTGTTTATGCTCACTGCTATTTATTTAGGGAGGTCAAAGATATAATTTTCCTAAATCATTTTTGCAAAATCATCTTCACTGATGATAGGAACCTTTAATGATTCGGCTTTCTCCAGCTTCGATGGACCTGCTTCAGCACCAGCGATCAGGAACTTTGTCTTGGATGTAATTCCACTTTGATTCTTACCGCCATTTTGTTCGATGATTAATTTTAATTCGTCTCTTGAGAACTTGGTGAAGGTGCCTGAAATAACAAAAGTCAATCCATTTAATTTATCACTCACAGGCTTCATAATACTATCAGGATGAACCTCCATCCGTAAGCCCGCCTTCTTCAATCTATCAATGATAACAAGGTTTCTATGATCCTTAAAATATTCTACAATGCTTGCAGCTATCTTCTCACCGATCTCTTCGGCAAGCAATAATTCCTCAAAAGTAGCCTTCTCAATAGCTTCCATATTCTTGAAATGAATTGCAAGTTTCTTTGCGACAGTTTCGCCTACATATCGAATGCCAATTCCATAAAGAACCCTTTCAAATGGAATCATTTTACTCTTCTCGATTCCAGCAATGAGATTATCTGCACTCTTCTCTCCAACCCTTTCCAGCTTCAATAAATCTTCTTTCTTTAAGTCATAAATATCTGCAACATTCTTGATTAATCCGGCATCGTAAAGCATTTCAATAGTTTCAAAGCCTAAGCCATCAATATCTAAAGCTTTGCGACTTACAAAATGTTCCATGCGACCTTTTATCTGTGGAGGACATCCCAATTCATTCGGGCAGTAATGAATGGCTTCGGCTTCTTTGCGAATCAATGGAGTGCCACATTCAGGGCATGTTTCTATGTATTTAAGATGATGCGATCCTTCCTCTCTTTTAGTCAAATCAACACCAGTAATCTTTGGAATAATCTCTCCACCTTTCTCTACAAATACAGTATCTCCAACTCTCAAATCCAACTTGGCAACTTGATCAGCATTATACAGAGAAGCCCGTTTGACGGTCGTTCCAGCCAATAAAACAGGTTGAAGATTAGCAACAGGAGTAATCGCTCCAGTCCTTCCAACCTGATATGTAACTTCCAATAATTTAGTGGAAACAGACTCCGCCTTAAACTTGTAAGCAATAGCCCAACGTGGCGTCTTTGCAGTGAATCCAAGTTCGTTTTGTTGCTGAAAAGAATTCACTTTAATAACTATTCCATCAATATCATAAGGCAATGATTCACGACCTTTGTCCCATTCTTTTATAAAATGAAATACTCCGGAAATATCTTTACATTTCATCATGTGAGGAGAAATCTTAAAGCCCCATTCCTTAGCTTTCTTGAGACTTTCATAATGATTTTTGAAAGGTAAATTTTCACCATAAAGAAAATATAAAAAGCTATCTAATCCACGCTTGGCAACGACCGTACTGTCTTGCATCTTCAAGGTTCCAGATGCCGAATTACGAGGGTTGGCAAAGGGTTGTTCACCGATTTCTATTCGCTCCGCATTGGTCTTTTCAAAGGTTTTTATTGGCAAGAAAATCTCTCCACGAATCTCGAATTCATAAGGATAATCATTCCCCTTCAATTCCAAAGGAATACTCTTGATAGTCCTCACATTCACGGTTACATCATCGCCTTTTTCACCATCGCCACGAGTAACCGCCTGTGTCAAACGCCCCGCCAGGTATGTCAACCCGATAGCCACCCCATCAAATTTCAATTCACAAACATACTCCACATCATCACCAATAATTTTCTTTACACGCTTATCAAATTCCACCAATTCTTCTTCCGAATAAGTATTCCCCAAAGACAGCATCGGATACTTATGCTTCACGGTTTTAAATTCTTTTACAACCTCACCGCCGACGCGTTTTGTTGGTGAATTCTCATAGGCAAATTCAGGATATTCCTTCTCCAATTTATTCAATTCCTCCAGCAACATATCAAATTCATAATCCGAAACAGTAGGCATAGATTCCACATAATACTTGTAATTATGCTCATTGATTTCTGCGGTGAGCTCGGCGATTCGTTGTTTGGCTTGTTCTTTATTCATGCTGCGAATTTAATAAAGTAAAGGGTTTAAAACAGGAATTCATTTAGATCCTCATTAACAGATTCCTTGATTAAATGATGACCCGATTCTAGGATATGAAGGGCATTTTTATCATGAATTCCTTTCATAAATTCATAACCATATTTTGCAGGAATTATAGAATCATACTTTCCGAAAAAAAGATGAAGTTTAATCTTTTTATTATTAATAATTCTTACCACATTTTTAAGATCAGGATGAATATTTCTAAAGAAAATATGAGTATCAAAAACCTTTTCGCGTTTGGTTTGGTTATCTAATTGCATGATTAGAAATTTGTAAACACTTTCCTTTATTACGCCAATATTATTTAATAATTTAATAGCAAAAAAGAAGAAACCAGAATGCTTAATAAACTTCTTAAATTGATTCTTTCCAAAGTCAGTTTTGGTCACAAAATTATACCCCCATGTATAATGTAAACCATCGGGTGCGAAGAGTACGACGCTATCTATTCTCTCTCCAAACAACTCTATTATTTGTAATGAAATCCTTCCACCAAGACTGTATGCAAGCAAAGAAAATCTTTCAATTTTATTATTAAAAAGATATTGATTTATCATTTCTTTCATGTCCTCTTTATTGAAATCAAGACCTTCAGGATTATCAGGAAAATCACTTCTGCCATGATAAAATAAATCAAATGAAATTATCTTGTAAGCTTTGCCCAATGAAGGTTCCAGGACTTTAAAATCACTGCCATCTCTCCCAAAACCATGAAAGGTAAACATTGTTTTATTACCAGTCCCGAAGGTCTGGTAATACATTTTGTATTCCTTATATTTAATAAAATCCTTTTCCATAGATTGGGGAAATTACATCAATCTAGATATAATAAAAGAACAAACTTGAATGAGAATTATCTCAAAAATTTATTATTAAAATCTTAAACCATTCAACCCTTATAAACCATCTTGTAATGGTCAATATTGCATTCAGAAAATAACTCGCCTTCCTTTACAAAACCGGCACGCTCATAGAACTTCACAGCAGGCAATTGAGCATGAAGATAAATCTTTTTATTCTCCTTCTTTTTAACTTCATCAAGAATATGATTAAGCAATTCGCTTCCTACACCCTGATTTCGGTACTCTTTCTTCACCGCAAAACGTTCCAATTTGATTCCTTCATCCGTGAATCTCCATCTTGCAGTACCCAAATATTTATGTCCGGATCTTACCACATAATGAATGGAAGTATTCTCGAATTCATCGAATTCATCTTCGCGTTTCACACCTTGCTCTTCAACGAAAACTTTTTTTCGAAGAGCAGTTGCAAATACAAAAGGATGCGGGTTTTCAATAGGGGTGAAACGAAAGATTTTTGTTTTCATTTTTTACTACTTTAAATTATTTATCTGTTCCTCAATAACACGGATTTTTGTTTCAGCATCCTGTTGTTTCTTTCTTTCTACTTCAATGACTTCGGGCTTGGCATTGGCTGTGAATTTCTCATTGCTTAATTTCTTCATGACAGATTCAAGGAAACCTTTGGTGTATTCCAAATCCTTTGTCAGGCGTTCCTTTTCAGTATTCAAATCAAAATTATTTGGTAATGGAACATAATATTCAACGCCTCTTGCTAAAAAGGAGGCAGCATTCTCCATCTTTTTATCAGTGTAACGAAATTCGCTGATGTTGCAAAGTTTTTTCATCAGTTCTTTAATCCCAATTCGCCAATAATCATCCCCATGATGTTCATCTGCCTTGATATAAAGTTCAAGGGTTTCTTTAGGAGAAATGTTTTTTTGATTACGAATGGTGCGAACAGCAATAACGGATTCCATGAAAGCAGTGATTCTATCTAAAACCCCTTTATCGAAAGGCTCCCTTTTAGGCATCTCTTTAATAATGATGCACTCCCTCTCACTTCTTTCATTAATCAAATGCCATATTTCTTCTGTAATAAAGGGCATGAAGGGATGCAGCACTTTCAGAAGATTTTCGAGAAATGCAATGGATTCATCATGAGTCTTCTTATCAATAGAAGAACCATAAGCGGGCTTAATCATTTCCAGATACCAGGAGCAGAAGTCATCCCACACCAATTTATAAGTCATCATCAGGGCTTCTGAAATTCGATATTTCTTAAAACAATCTTCAATGGTTTCAATACCTTCATTAAATCTTGCATTGAACCATTCAGCAGCAATGCGGTTTTCGTGAGGCTGCTGAATGGTTTCAGATACTTCCCACCCTTTAATCAATCGAAAAGCATTCCAAATCTTATTAGCAAAATTACGACCTTGCTCGCAAAGACTTTCATCAAATAAAATATCATTTCCTGCTGGGGAACAAAGCAACATCCCCACCCTTACTCCATCGGCTCCATATTTCTTAATTAGTTCCAAAGCATCTGGAGAATTCCCCAAGGACTTCGACATCTTCCTGCCTAATTTATCCCTCACAACTCCTGTCAGATAAACATTCGTAAAGGGCTTGTCATTTCTATATTCATACCCCGCAATAATCATCCTTGCCACCCAAAAGAAAAGTATCTCTGGCGCAGTAATCAAATCATTGGTAGGATAGTAATAATTGATGTCTTTATTATCCGGATTCTTGAAGCCATCAAAGACCGAGATAGGCCACAACCAGGAGGAAAACCAGGTATCAACTACATCTTCTTCCTGACGAATTTCCTGATTAAATTCCTGGTTCTTCTCCAAGAATTTCTTGATCGCTTCTTCCTTCGTCTTCGCCACAACATATTCTCCCTTTTCATTATACCAGGCAGGGATTCTTTGACCCCACCAAAGCTGTCTGGAGATACACCAATCATGAACATTCTCCATCCAATGTTTATAGGTATTAATAAACTTATCGGGTATCAATTTTATGTTGCCATTCATGACATTATCATACGCCGGTTTAGAGATTGTATCCATCTTCAGGAACCATTGCATAGAGAGTTTTGGTTCGATGACGGCATCTGTTCTTTCAGAGAAACCTACTTTGTTTTTTATCTCTTCAACCTTCACCAAAAAGCCTGCCGCTTCAAGGTCTTTAGCGATTTTCTTGCGAACAATAAACCGATCTTCGCCAACATAAAACTGTGCCGCCGCTGACATCGTTCCATCGGGATTAATCGTATCAATAACTTCCAGATTATGTTTGATGCCGAGGTTATAATCATTGATATCATGCGCAGGAGTTACCTTCAGGCAACCGGTGCCGAATTCCATCGTGATATATGTATCATAAATGATGGGCACCGACCGCTTCACAAAAGGAATTATCACCCGCTTTCCCTGCAAATGTTTGTAGCGTTCATCATCAGGGTGCATACATACCGCAGTATCTCCAAGTATCGTTTCAGGGCGCGTGGTTGCTACGGTTACGAACTCCTCACTTCCTTCAACCTGATACTTTACATAATACAATTTCGAGTTTACTTCCTTATAAATTACCTCCTCATCAGACACGGCAGTCTTGCCCGCCGGATCCCAATTCACCATCCTCACTCCACGATAAATATATCCCTTATTATACAAATCAATAAACACCTCGGTCACAGCCTCACTCAAGTCTTCTTCCATCGTAAAGCGAGTCCTGTCCCAGTCGCAAGAACAACCCAGTTTCTTTAATTGATCCAAAATAATTCCGCCATATTTATCCTTCCATTCCCAGGCATATTTCAGAAATTCTTCACGAGAAATATCAGCTTTATTAATTCCTTTTTCTTTCAACAAAGCAACTACTTTAGCTTCCGTAGCGATAGATGCATGATCGGTGCCGGGAACCCAGCAGGCATTCTTTCCAAGCATCCTGGCGCGGCGAATCAAGACATCCTGAACCGTATTATTAAGCATGTGACCCATGTGCAAGATGCCCGTAACATTGGGCGGCGGCATCGCAATGGTATAAGGCTCCCGTTCATCAGGAACCGATTTAAAGAAGCCATGATCCATCCAATATTGGTACCATTTTTCTTCGGCTTCGTGCGGATTATATATCTTAGGAATGTCCATAGTGGCGGCAAATATAGAAAATCATCAGCACCTTTCGAGTGCTCCCAGACAATTTAAATGATAAATTCAGAGCTATTAATTCCTAATTAACAAGCGATAGAAGCAGGAAATCATTATCATTGTTTACCCTTTGCCTTCCGTCTTTGGTATCCCGAATAATTCCAAAAAAATATGATTGGAAACGTCGGTGAGGACATAGTTCAAGGGGGCTTGTTTTTTTATCAAACCATAGCGCATCAACTTCGGCAAATGCTTTGCAAAACCAGTTACCGACATTCCTGTAAATTCACGTATTTCTGTGCTGGTTGCCTTGCCGAGACTCTGAAGATTTATCAATTCAATGGCAACTTTCCGATACAAATCCTTCCTGGCGAAGTTGGGCAAATGCCCATGAAGTGCCGTCATCAGTTTAGTTATTGAATCATCTTTATAAGCTATTTTCGCCGGTAGGTAATGCGTATCCTCCAGCCGCAAATTGACTGCTGTATCCCTCGCTTTGGCGGCATCCGAATTTTGTTTTGCAACGGCTTCCACAAAATCGGTGTAGAAGTCATAAAGTGTCGTTTGCCCATCTCCATTTTTAAGATACTCTTCCAAGGCTTTAAGAAGTTCTTTCTCGAAAACCGTGTGGAGCAAATCATTACCATTGGTGTCAGCATTCAAATTGGACAATGCCTCCGAAACATCATTTATACCAATGCTCGACTTAGAAATGTCTTCAAAAACATCTTTTACACCAACCCTATTCTTCGAGATACCTTCAATATCATTATTTATACCATCCCTATTCTTCGGGATGGCTTCTGGAACAATATTTATACCATCCCTATTCTTCGGGATGACTTCTGAAACATTATTTATACCAACCCTATTCTTCGGGATGGCTTCTGGAACAATATTTATACCAACCCTATTCTTCGGGATGGCTTCCGGAACATTATTTATACCAACCCTATTCTTCGGGATGGCTTCTGAAGCATTATTTATACCAACCCTATTCTTCGGGATGCCATCCTCTGAAGAATGTAAGGCGGCGAATTTCTTTAAGAATGCTGTTTCATTCTTCAAATCCATCAAATGCTTAAGCAAGATATGAATAATTTTGTCAGGCTCGAGGTTCAGTTTTTCCATAATGGTATCTTTATTTGTAATTATCAAATTCCTAAATCTATTAGGAGAAAAAATAAAATAATTGCCCGGTTTCTGTCCTTGGAATATACATTTGGAATGTCATTTATATTTAACCTATTGAACAATCTTAAACTCCGTGCGGCGGTTCATGGCGCGGTGTTCATCGCTATCATTTGGAACAATCGGTTGCGTGTCGCCATAGCCTTTATAGGACATCCTCGAAGCATCAATGCCTCCGGCAATAATGAAATTATAAACAGACTTGGCGCGGTTCTCGGAAAGGATTTGATTAAGCTCCTTGCCGCCAACATTATCCGTGTGTCCGCTAATCTCAATATGTATTGATTTATTCGTGGTAAGGAAGGAAATAAGTTTCTGAAGTTCGGCTTTCGATTCATCCTTGAGATCATATTTATTGGTCTCGAAGAAGATGTTTTTAAGAATGACTCGCTCACCAATCTTGATAGGCTGCATGGGGACATTCATCTTCACGGAATCAATCTTATTGGTCGTGCTTTTCAAATCAAAACTTTCGGAATAAAACAAATAACCGTCCTTAGATGCATGAAGCGCATACTCCTTTCCTGCAGGAAGACAGACTAAGAAATCGCCTGATATTTTATTGGAATAAGCCTCCATAATAATCTTGCTGGAAGCCACATCAAGCAATTCAAAATGAACCTCGAGAGGCTTGTTGGTTTCCTTGTCAAAAACTTTTCCTTTGACATAAGAAACCTTGTAAGGACGGGCATCAGGATACAATTCAAAAGAATAAATATCAAGCCCTCCCCGACTGTCTTTTCTATCCGAAGAAATGTATGCAGTAGTTCCTTTAGCATCAACAATGATGCTTGTTTCATCATCAGCGGAATTGATCGGATAGCCAAGATTAACAGGCTCACTCCATTCCCCTTTTGCATCCAGACGACTCACAAAAATATCATAACCACCCATGCCTACATGCCCTTTAGAAACAAAATAAAGTGTCTGATTATCGCTGTGAATAAAAGGTGCGCCTTCGTTCTTGGGAGTATTGATTTTCGGACCCATATTAACAGCATTTCCCCACCTTCCGTCAGCCTGAATAGTGCTCTTCCAGATGTCATATCCACCAATGCCACCAGGGCGATCACTGATAAAATAAATAGTCTTTCCATCCGGCGAAATGCTGGGTTGCGACTCGCCCCATTTGGTATTTATCGGAGGACCGATGTTGACAGGTTTAGCCCAATTATTACCAAACTTTTTGGAGATATAAATATCACAGCTTCCATAACCATCCTCACGGTCACAACCCACGAATAACATGGTCTGACCGTCCGCAGATATACAGACAGCACCTTCATTTCTCGGGGTATTAATCGGAGGACCGATGTTAAGAGCTTTACCCCAAATACCATCCTGTTTTTCGCTCACATAAATATCCTCATTGAAGGTATGTTCCATGTTAGGATCCGCGCTTTCTCTTGGAATCTGTCGAGTGAAATAAATCGTGTTATCATCCGCAGTTATGGAAGGGAAATATTCATCATACTTTGTGTTGATACTGTCACCCAAATCAACCGGTTTGAAAGGCACCGGATGCTTGACAGCCCATATCGCAAAGTCACAATTATCAAGGAATCCTTGAGCATTTTCTTTCAAGACTTTACTGATTTTAGGAGTCTGAATAAATGTCAAAAGATTACCTTTTGCTTCTTCATAATTTCCAATCCTCATCTGTGTTTTGGCAAGACCATAAAATGCTCGCGGCTCGAAGTCAGGATTAATAGTAATCGCTTTTTTATACTCCTCAATGGCTTCATTATATTCTTGAAGATCAACATTTACTTCTGCAAGAATAAGATGCGCTTCTATGAAATTAGGATCGGCTTTTATTGCTTTAATTAATTCTTCTTTGGCTTCACTTTCCTGATGATTATCGTGGAAGTGCATAGCCTTTTCTATAGCCTTTATTGCCTTGGAAGATTTTGTCGTATAGTATGATTTATCCTGTGCCTGAAGGCAATTAAATATCAATGAGAATACAAGAACAGCAATGATAATACGCTTCATCGTCTAAGGAACATTAAGATATTTATGAGTCTGCAATGAGATATTCCATTCAGGATTATTCTTTACATAATCAACTATCAAGGGCATAATCTCACTCCTTTTATCCCATTCCGGTTGAAGATAAAGGGCACAGTTTTCGTCAACCAAAGCAGCCTGTTCTTCTGCCCATTTGAAGTCGGATTTATTAAAGATGACAACCTTTAATTCATTGGCATAAGTATATATTTCTTCCAAAGGAACCTTGAATTTCTTCGGCGAAAAACATATCCAATCAAAGGCACCACGCAAAGGATAAGCACCGGAAGTCTCCAACCATATTTCGAACTCATTCATCAATAATAGTTCACATAAATCATCAAGGTCATGCTGTAAAGGCTCTCCGCCCGTGATGACTACATTCCTCGAAGGATATTTAAGAGCATCGTCAACTATCTTTTTAACGCTGACTAATGGATGCTTAGAAACATCCCAGGAGTCCTTTACATCACACCAAACACACCCGACATCACAGCCCGCAAGACGTATGAAATAAGCCGCCTGTCCAGTGTTTGCACCCTCTCCTTGTATGGAATAAAAGGTTTCCATAATCGGGAGTTTCTTTAAATTATAATTAGTTCTTTTCATTTAAAAATAAACTTCCTTTCTTGCAGCCTTGAGCGTGTTTTCAAGAAGAGCAACAATAGTCATTGGACCTACACCACCAGGCACCGGAGTGATAAAAGAACACTTAGGTGCGACTTCATCAAATTTAACATCCCCTTTCAATTCAAAACCAGATTTCTTATTCGCATTAGGCATTCTTGTAAGCCCGACATCTATCACCACTGCGCCATCTTTAATCATATCTGCTGTTATGAATTCAGGCTTCCCTAAAGCAACAATTAATATATCTGCTTTTGCAGTATGATCAATCAACTTTTCTGTTTTGGAATGACATAAAGTTACAGTACAATTGCCTGGATTACCATCACGAGCCATCAATATACTTATCGGCGAACCAACTATATTGCTCCTTCCCACGACCACACAATGTTTGCCTTTAGTTTCAATTTTATAGTATTCCAATAACTTAAGAATACCAAATGGTGTGGCAGCAATATAACAGGGAAGATTCTTAACCATACGCCCCGTATTTTCAGGGTGGAAGCCATCAACATCTTTACTTGGTTTAATTGAATTAATAATCTTGTCCACAGAAATATGTTTGGGCAATGGCAACTGAACAATATACCCGTCAATAGCATCATTCGCATTGATTTCTTTGATCTTTTCAAGCAATTCATTCTCTGAAACATCATCATCAAAACGAAAGAGAGAAGACTCAAAACCAACCAATTCACAAGCCTTGACTTTATTCGCTACATAAGTCTCCGAAGAACCATTATTCCCTACTAAAACAGCAGCAAGGTGAGGAACTTTCATCCCTTGTTTCTTCATCTTATTTACTTCATTGGCTATTTGTGATTTAAAGAAAGATGCAACCGCCTTACCGTCTATTAGTATCATGTTCGGGGGCAAAGATACTCAATCAACGAAAAAAGGTGAGATACTTTGTAAAGTTAGTAATAACTTGGATTCATAAATAAGAAGTTTGTAATACTTTTTAAGATGAAATATTTTGAAAAATCAAGAGAGTTTGAAGTAAAAAAGGGGGAGTTATTTATGAAGAATGAAATACTGAAAAAGATATTTAAAGTTCCAAATTATCAATCAACCGGGTCTTGCCCATTTTTAAGGCAATGAAGGCTCTGATTTTGGAAGTCGAGGCTTTAAGGTTTGAAATAGGCTGCAATGTTTCGGCATCAGCTATTTCAAAATATTCCAATTCGCTAGAAGGATTTGTGGTTAGGTTGTTTATTGCCCAAGATTTTAATTCCTGGGCAGTCATTGTTTTGGCTAATTCTTTTGCTTTGAATAATGTTTGGGAGATGATTAATGCATCTTCTCTTTCTTTTGGAGACAAATGGATATTGCGGGAACTCATAGCTACACCCCCTTCTTCGCGCAGGGTTTCGCAGCCAATGATTTTTATTGGAAGAGACTGCATCTTTACAAGCATCTTTACGATGGTTAATTGTTGGAAATCCTTCTCTCCGAAATAAGCAAAGTCTGGCTTGACAATTTCAAATAAACGATTCACTACTGTTGCCATTCCATTGAAATGACCTTTGCGGAATGCTCCTTCCATAACTGTTTCGAGTCTGCCGAAGTTAAAGAATGTTTTTATCGGATGAGGGTAGATTTCCCTGACACTTGGAAAGAACAAAACGTCGCAGGTCACGCTTTCCAATAATGTAATATCTGCTTCTATTGTCCTTGGATAATTCTTTAAATCATCAGGATTATTAAATTGTGTTGGGTTCACAAAGATACTGCAAACAGAGATTAAATTATCTTCTTTGGCTCTGTTGATTAATGACAAATGACCTTTATGCAAGGCTCCCATTGTTGGGATGAAACCAATCTTGAAACCTTCTTTTCTTAATTTTTCAAGATGATCGTTAAGGTCAATTACTGTTTCAAATTTGAGCATCTAATTTGGAACTTTCATTAGCTGATTTAATGAATTCAAGAATCTCATTCTTGCCAACATCTTCAGTGGAAGATGAATAAAATATCATTGGTAATTCTTCCCATTCTTCCAGCAAAGTTTTTTTATAAAAGGCAATGTTTGAATCCAACTTAGCTCTTGATAATTTATCCACTTTAGTAAACACTATTACGAAAGGAACATTATTGCTCCCTATCCAACGAAGGAACGCCAGATCATTCTGCTGTGGCGGGATGCGGGAATCAATGAGGACAAACATTCCGGTAAGATTCTTTCTGTTGAGAATGTATTTCCTGACCATTTGTTCCCATTGTGATTTATCTTTTTTGGATGTCTTTGCGAAGCCATATCCAGGTAAATCGCAGAGATACCATTGCTCATTAATCAGGAAATGATTCAGCAGTTGCGTCTTGCCAGGAGTGGCAGAGGTCTTGGCGATTTTCTTATTCCCCAAGAGCATATTTATCAAAGAAGATTTCCCAACATTAGAACGTCCTGCAAAGGCATATTCAGGAAGTTTAGTTTCAGGAGCAGCCTCAAACGTGGTGCTGCTTTTTACAAAGGTTACAGAGGTAATTTTCATTTTGATTCAATAAGAAACCAAGTATAAAAAGTCGCGCTGCAACTCCTAATTCCTAATTCCTAATTCCTAATTAATCAATATTGTTTTTCGAGCCAGTCAAACAAAATTCTATTAAACTCTTCGGGTTGTTCCATCATCGCTGCATGACCACATTTATCAACCCAGAAGAGTTCATTATGAGGCATCAGAAGATGGAAATCTTCCGCAACTTCTGGGGGAGTGACAGTATCTTGCGCTCCCCATATCAGGCAAGTAGGGGTTTGAATTTTCTTTAAATCTTCGCTCATATTATGACGAATGGCAGACTTAGCAAGAGAAAGAATCCGTACCAATTTGCCACGATTATTTACTATCTCATAGACCTCATCAACCAATTCTTTCGTGGCATTCTTCGGGTCATAAAAAGTATATTCAACTTTGTTTTTGATGAACTCATAATCCTCACGACGAGGGAAGGTTCCGCCCATTGCATTTTCATATAAACCAGAACTTCCGGTGAGCACTAAACGATGAACTTTCTTGGGATGTTTGACTACATACATCAAAGCAACATGACCGCCCAAAGAATTCCCTACCAAAGTAAAGTTTCTATACTTCATGAACTTAATGAAACGCCCGATATACAAGGAAAGCGAACTCACATTGGTAAGCAACAATGGCATATCATAAATCGGCATCAAAGGGATAACGACTTTATATTTTCCGCTGAATTTCTCCACCACTTCCTTCCAATTACTTAATGCCCCAAACAAGCCATGCAGGAGGATGATAACAGGTCCTTCGCCCTCTTCGACGTATTTGTAAATACCTTTTTTCTTAATATTTATTTCCATAGCTGTTTGTTGTTAATCGTTATTGGTTAATCGCTAATTGTTCAATGTTAACAGGGTTTTCCAGGCATCAGCGACATTGCCTTTGTCGAGGAAATTCTTTGCAAGGATATGAAGTTCGCTTTCAACCATTTCTTTATTTCCATTATGGAGAGATAACGTATTTTTATAAACTTCATTTTGTTGGAAAGCATTAATTTCTTCAATGCTTGGAAGTTCTTCCACATTGCCCAATTGCCCAAGATTATTGCCGGTAAGGATCTTGCTGTTCCTGATATTCTGTGGAATTGAATCAATACCAATACCCAATTTATAAGTTGGTTTCTCGACTTTAAAAATAGCATTTCCCGAGGCGCGGCAATACCAATCTCCTCCCATCCTGGCGACCAAATCAATTTTATTCTGATCAATAACGCCATGTTCATCGAGAAGGTCTTTATTGACATGAATCAACAGAACCTCGCAGATGACAAGGTTTCCCGCACCGCCTTCATGCCCTGTTTCGATGATCTGATTGACCTTACATTCAAATTGGACAGGAGATTCCTTGACCCGGAAGGGCTTCACAATATCAGATTCAAGCGGAGTAAAGCCAGCCTTGATGAATTCATTGACACCTTTAGGAAATTCCACACTGGCGAGGGAAGCCTGCTGCACCATGCTGTAATCAACGACATTAATGACGACTTCCTTCATCTGGTAGGCATTCTCAAGAGTATGTTTGATGGTGTTATCGCGAACGCGGCGGGCAGGGGAGAAAATCAAAATCGGAGGCTTGGCACCAAAACAATTAAAGAAACTAAAAGGCGAAAGATTAGGATTTCCTTCGCTGTCAATAGTGCTCGCAAAGGCGATGGGGCGCGGCGCAATGGCATGTAAAAGGATGCTATGGACTCTGGCGGTCTTCTCTTCTTTAGGATTTATTGTCAGCATTTTTTATTTATTGGGTGCAAAAATAGCAAATGAACAAATAGTAAATAACACTTTGCTTACTATCCGAATCATAATCATATTCATCGTCGTGTTGCAGTGCCTCGAAAAGGCACTATCACACTACGATTATAAAATAAAAAAAGCCCCTCGGTGATGAGAGGCTTCTTAATTTTTTAACCTTTAGCTATTAAATAACATCAAAAGGAACTATAGGTGAAGGTTTGCTGCTTCCTGCATCATTGGTAAAACAAACAGCCATATAACCATCCATTCCTAATTGAGCGGTGGTAAATGGCACATCAAAAGTCATTCGGGTTACATCAGCCATCTGAACTAATTGTTCAAAGGTAGGAATAGGTGAACCATGAGCCAAAAGAATCATAAAAGGAGTGATTCTTAAAACATCAACAGGCTTGGCAGCACGGGTAGGTTTAGCAATATCGAATACAAGAAATTCGACATTCAGGTGAGTGGTTTCCTTAACGGCACAAACAGGTTGTGCAGTAGGAGCAGGTATCTTGCTGCGACGAGCAAGATTTTTGTGAATAGCCAGAACAACATAATCCATAGTGGTCAGCGTCACTGTCGGATTGTTTTTAATCTGCTGTTGGATGTTTGTAATGTATGGCAAAATGATGGCATACAAGTCATTGATAGCACCTGTGTTTACGGTGCCATAAGTCAACGGATTCAGGTAAGCGGCAAAGGTCGTTTGCCAGGTAGTCCAATAGCCGGAGAGCGTAGTTGCCTGGGCACCCGAAATGCCCAAACGCGTCTGATTTGCCACAAGGGCAAGATAGGGTACAAAAAATGATAAAAAAATGTTGTACAGGATTAACGTAATAGAATAAGGTAACATACTTTTTTTGGGTATTAAATTATTTTTCGGGAAATTAAATTATTAAGGCGGCAAAGATAACAAAATTTATATTCTAATAAAGCAAATTTTGTTAAAATTTCTTTTCCTTCGCCACCTTTTGGAGGTCAGAATTCAGGGTTTTGACCCTGTTTATAACCTAAAACCTTCCAGTAGGCAAAAGAAAATTTCATTTGCCTACTGGAAAATTTCAAGTAGGCAAATGAAAATTATAAGTAGGCAAATGAAAATTTCAAGTAGGCAAATGGAATTTTCAAGTAGGCAAAAGAAAATTTCCAGTAGGCAAAAGAAATTTTCATTTGCCTAAATGACCCAGTCATTTGCCTACTTGAAAATTTCTACTGTACTAATTATTGTTTCCTGGAACTATCGGAAATCGGGGGGAGGAGTTTGGAATTTTTGGGAGGGGGTAACTCCTATTATATAGGGGGTATTATGGAAGGGTTGGAATGTATGGGAGATTGATTCAAGAATTATTTTATAGTTTTGCCATCTTATATAATATTAATTAAATATCTAAGAATATGAAAGCAACAATCATGGTAACAATTGTGGTAGCATTATTTGCAACCTCCTTAGTCTTTTCACAAGATAATATTCGATATTATAAGTTTGAAAAGAAAACTATGGAAGGTATTAAGTTTGGGCTATTTGATAGTTTAAAAAATATTGAAATATTGCCAGCTAAATATGATAATATTGGTGATATAAAAGATGGGATGATTCCAATAATGAATGACACGAAAGTTGGCTTTGCTGACACATCAGGTAAGATTGTTATTCCAATGCTATATGATGGTGGTACTGGAGAATTTTCAGAAGGGGTAACATTTATGTTAAAAGGTGAAAAATTAGCAATGATAAATAAAAAAGGAACATCATTGACACAATTTATTTATGACAATGTTTTAGGTCTTTCTGAAGGAATTGGAAGAGTTGTTATTAATAGAAAAATAGGTTTTGTAAATAATCAAGGTGTACAAATAATTCCATGCAAATTTGATGAGGCTTATGATTGCAGTTATGGTCTTATTCTTTGCTTTAGTAGTAGTTGGGAATCCTTTGCTACAGTTTATCAGCAGGATAAATATGGAAATGTTGGCTCATCAGATGTTGGAGTAGCTCGTATAAAGCCAGGAATCTTTAATAAGCAAGGTAAACTTATATATGCTGGTGCTAATAATGAAAAAGTAAAATATACTAAGACTGGTAAGGCTATTATTACAAAAGATCAGTACAATTCTGAACCTATGTCTAAGATGATTGACAATACTGGAAAAGTAATAATATCTTTTGAACAAAATTATTGTTTAACCATTAATGATAATTGGGTTGATATAAAAACCCCAAAAGGTTATTTTTATTCTCATGGAATAATGGATTTTGATGGTAAGATATTATTAAAACCAAACTTTAGTAAAATATCTGATTTTACTTTTGGTAATGGTGCATTTGCTCAAGTCTTTTTTGATGATGGAACCTTTTTCTACGTTGATAAATCTTGGAAATGTATGGAATATGATAATGTAAAATGTCCAGAATGAAAGTTTAAAAGATAATTGAAAAATGGATAATTATAAAAAGGCTGAAGACAAATTTTTATTTTCAAGCTACATTGCAAAAATGGTTGAACATTTATTTATTACCGATATTTTAAAGGAAGCATGGTTGAGAGACCATCAAATAGAAATATTAAGGGCTGAAATTGATAACTCTGGTTACGATTTAGTACTTGAATGTAGTGGATGTATTAGACATGTTCAATTAAAATGTTCACACCAAGGATCAAAAACTAAAAGCCAAAAAGTCAATACTGAACTTTCTAAAAAACCAAGTGGCTGTGTAATCTGGATAAAACACAACATTGGTAAACAGAAAAAGGAAATTATTTTAAAATATAAATATTTTGGAGATAATTCTTGTGGTGAATTACCTTCATTAGATAACTATAAAACAGCTAAGAAAACAACTAAGGATAAGGGAGGAATAAAGAAACAAAGAAAAAATATTAAGGTTGTACCAGAAAGCGAATTCAAACACAAATCTACAATTGAATTAATTAATATATTATTTGGATTGGATTTAAATGAGGATTAAACCGGACAGGTGCCCCCTGCACCTGTCCGGTTTAATTTTCTTCCTACCTTTTATGCTACCATTCCCCGCAGGGGTGGTGCAATAAAAGGATGCTACTGGTTATTAAGCCCGAAAGGATTCGTATCTTTGCAGCCATAATAAAATTAAATGGACGAAATAGAAATTCATCATCATGCTTTGCAGCGGATTGAAGAACGTGGTGCAAGTATCGAAGAAATTAAAGAGACTATGAGTGGTGGTGAAGAATTTCCTGCAAAATATGAACGAACAGGCTTTAGAAAAAACTTTTCTTTTGACAATCTATGGAATGGAAAACATTACGCCAACAAACAAATCGAATGCTATTGCGTGAAAGAAAATAACCATTGGCTTGTGATTACCGTCCCGCACGTGCGGGATTAAATATATATAAATATGAAACTGACTTATGATCCCCGCTACAACATTGCTTATCTGCAATTAAGAGAGAAAAATGAAACCGTTGATTCCATAAAAATAAGTGAAGAACTTATAGTGGATATTGCCACCGATGGCACCGTTTATGGTATCGAACTTCTAAATGCTAAAAAACAATTACAAGATAAAAATTCACTCCATTTGCTTTTTGTTAATGAAGCAACAGGGGAGGAAAAGGAATTGACTTTTTAATTAGGATTTTCTTTCGTCCTTTTATGATACCATTCCCCGCAAGGGTGGTGCAATAAAAGGAGGATGATTATTATTAGACGTTTCATCCTTCTGCCATTCCGCTTTCTATGCCAAAGGTTATTAACAACTAATGCTTGATAAATTTCCTTGAGGGTTAGAGTTATGAAAGGAGAATAACATTAATTTTGCAGACTGGAATGAGAAATAGGATTATAAATAATAAATATCAGAATAGTACCTTCAAGTTGAGTAATTTCCCATTGATTCGACTTGCCATACTATTCATTATTCACTATTCATTATTCACCAATCTTTCTGCGCAGACCACGGCAAATAAGGCTTTCAAGAAAGAGAAAACTTCTGCCGGCAACGAAGCTCGAATGGCGAAGGAGGAATATATTCAGAAATATAAGGACGATGCCATTAAGGATATGTTGAGGACGAAGGTACCGGCGAGTATTACGCTGGGGCAGGCAATGCTGGAGTCGGATAACGGGAATAGTAAACTGGCGAAGAATGCGAATAATCATTTTGGGATTAAATGCCACAATGGCTGGACTGGCGCGACTTACAACATGGATGATGATGCCAAGAATGAATGTTTCAGGAAGTATAAAACGGTTTTGGATTCTTATGATGATCATTCGGATTTCTTGAGGAACCGGACTCATTATGCTTTCTTATTTGAATTGAAAAGTACTGATTATAAAGGCTGGGCAGAGGGTTTGAAGAAGGCTGGGTATGCTACCAGCCCAACTTATGCGAAAGATTTGATAAAGATTATTGAGGATAATAAATTGTATGAGATGGATAAATTATTGAAGATGCCGGAGAAGGAAGCGGAGGTAGCAGAGAAGGAAAATCCCAAGAAGATTGAGCCTCCCGCTATTCCTGCTAAAACAAGTTCCAACCCTCCTAAAACACCTGCTATTACTGATAAATCAAGCAATGTTCCAATAAAAAAGAATGAACCAATTTCTTCCAAAGGAGCACCTGTTTTGTTGAATAATGAAGTGAAATATATTGTGGCGTCGAAGGGTGAAACATTCTATAAGATTGCAAAGGAAAATAATGTGAATGTCGGGGAGCTTTATACCTATAATGATTTAGGAAAGGATGCGATATTAAGCCCGGGTCAAATGGTTTATCTTCAACCAAAACGAAATAGTGCTTGTGTGCAATATCATATTGTAAAAGCTGGGGAGACGATGTATTCTATCTCGCAGGAATTCGGGATTAAACTGAAGATGCTTTATAAAAAGAATTTGATGAACCTTGGCACCGAACCTGTCGTGGGACAAAGGCTTTGGTTGAAGGCTAACAAGAAAGAGGGAGAAAAGTAGAAGTCTATTACAAAAAATGGGGGCTAATACAACAACACTGTTTATTATTCAGTTGAAGGAGGTGCTATTTAAATCGCTAATCCTGAATAGTCAGGATTTAGCGGCTTTATAAACAGACAGAAACCAAAAAAGGTCTCTATAAATTTGGTTGTGGAGTCGTTCTTAGGTAATGTTTTATGACCTTGTGTCCTTTAGGGAATTTCGCAGGAATATCTTCTGTCTTAATAGAATTTATTACGATGCAATCTTCACCATTATTCCAGTTAACAGGGGTGGCAACGCTATAATAGGAGGTCAGTTGGAGGGAATCTATGACCCGTATAAGCTCTTGAAAATTCCGTCCCGTAGAAGCAGGATAAGTAAGCATCAGCTTGACCTTCTTATCCGGACCAATGATGAAAACAGAGCGCACGGTCATCTTATCATTCGCGTTGGGATGAATCATATCATAGAGATTAGCGACCTTCTTATCGGGGTCGGCAATCAATGGAAAGTTCACGGTACAATGTTGTGTTTCATTGATGTCATTAATCCAGGATTTGTGGTCCTCAATGCCGTCAACGCTGATTGCAATCATCTTTACATTCCGTTTATCGAACTCATGTTTTAGTTTAGATGCCATACCCAATTCGGTAGTGCAGACAGGGGTATAATCAGCAGGATGTGAGAATAATATTCCCCAGGAATTTCCGAGCCATTCGTGGAAATCGAGAGTGCCTTCGGTGGTTTCTGCTGTGAAGTTTGGCGCTTCATCGCCTAATCTTATTGTCATGTTATTATGTATTTATTTATTTATTTGAATTGATTAATCGGGTGCAAAATTATAAAACTATTGTGAAATATTTTACTAACGTGTTACCTTTTGGAAATGACGCGACGGTCCGGAGTTTCGTTCGAATGAAACCCAGGTCTGATGCCAATGAACTGAACATTCAGACGAAGATATTGAACTTTCTTGCCATGAACGCAAGTTTCGTTCGAACGAAAACCAATATCGTTCGAACATTACCCAAAGGTAACGCGTTACTATTGGAAGGATTCTTAAGTTTTTTAAAAACCATTCCGACGAAAACCATTTTCAACGGAACGAACCGACCTGCCATTGGAACAGAATCGAAAGTTGAGGGGCTGTTTTTTGGGGGCATGACTGGAAATTTATACCTTAATATAAGGAGTGCAGAATTTGAATATTCCAAAGATTCCATACTTTTGCTGCTTAAAGGGACTTGATATTCATTAATAAAAATTTTTGAACGATGAGAAAAATTATTACAATGGTAGTGGCATTTGCCTTGATTGGCTTGGGTGCACAAGGACAAGTAAAATTTGATAAAACAAATACCTGGAGAATTGGAGTTGGTCCTGGTACCCAACAAACAAGTGACGGTGGGTATATTATGGCTGGAACTGTTTTTGTTCCCGTTTATGAAAATGACACTATTTTTGATGGTGATGTATTTCGTTTAGGAGTAATTAAAACCAACGCTTATGGGGATACATTATGGACAAAACTCATTGGTATTGGTGCAGACACTAACAACCTTAATACCTCCTGGGGATATGCAATTGGTCAATTCCCTGATGGTAGTTATATTATAGTTGGTGATAATGAATATCTGGGTTCTACCAATTTATCATTTACAAAATTAGATAGTAATGGAAATATTCTTTGGGCAAAATCATCGGATCTGCATGGCGATGGTATCGGTATAAGTGATGCCATTATGACTACTGATGGAAAAATGGCTATGGTTGGAACACTAATAATAGATGCAAATAATAATTATGAACAATGTTTTCTAATGGTAATAGATACTACTGGCAATGAAACAGCAGGTGGAAATTATGGATTGGCAAGTTGGGATAACACCTATTTATATTCAATAAAACAAACAAGTGATGGTGGTTTTATAATGACAGGAAATATTTATAAAGATACTATTAATTCAATCTATTTACTTCGGACAGATGCCTGTGGAAATATTATTTGGGTGGATAACATTGGAGGAGCGGGTGGCTGTGTAAGTATAGGTTATGCAGTTCAACAAACAAATGATGGAGGATTTCTTGTAGCTGGGCGATCAGGTTGTTTTAGTTCAACTTATACTGATGAATACCTTGTTAAAACAGACAGTATCGGTAATTTATTATGGTCAAAAATTTATAGCGATACAACGACCAGTAATGCCGTTGGTTCATTTGTTTATCAATCCACTGATGGCGGGTATATGATAGGAGGAGATTATTTTGTAAAGACTGATACTCTTGGTCATTTGATATGGGCAAAAACAGGATTAGCAGCAGGTTATAAAACTAATGATGGAGGATATATAGATAGTGGTTTAAGTAAATCCGATTCGCTTTTCAGTAATGGATGCAATGTAATTAGTAATGCTTCACCAATAGTCATAACACCAACACCTGTTGTTACACATCTATTTGATGGAGGTGGTGGTTGTGGATTTGATGGCACTTTTTCTATTGCATATTTAGTCTTGAATTATGCAGATACAATAACGACAAATTGTTTTACAACTGGAGTAATCAATCCAAACTCAACAAAACCTGACATTTCCCTCTACCCCAACCCCACCACCTCCCTCCTCACCCTCTCCATCCCGAATACCACCCAAAAAGCAACGATCAATCTCTATGATATGATGGGGCAATTGATAATTGACAATGGACAATTGACATCAACAAATCCCACATCATCTGGAATGTCAATTGTCAATTATCAATTGTCAATTAAAAATCTTCCTCAAGGTATCTACTTCCTGGAAGTCCTTATGGATGGCGAGAAGCAGGTGAGGAAGGTGGTGAAGATGGATTAGATTGACCTTCAATTTTAGAAGGTCTTATAAATCTTTTATCTCTTGTTTTGCTTAATTTGGGATTATGTCATTAGCCCACCGCCATCGATGGTTGTGAAACTTATTCCATTGGAAAATAAATAAAGCAGGAAGAAATGTCAGGCTTTTTGTTTTCAGAAAATTGGTAGGAATATTTTTGTAATTTTGTGGCTTGGAAGAAATAAATGATTTATGAAATGAAGAAAATTAGTTTGATATTTTTGATGTCGGTACTACTCATGGCAGGATGTTTTTTGAGTAATAAAATAAGCAATCAAAATCTTGCTTATGTTTATAAAAGTAGTTTATCATTAATGCATCCTGAGTTCATGATTTATAATTTTTCTGAAGACAGTTCGCGTTTATTTTTTAAGGTGAATACAGATGAATTGCTTTACACAAAGCAGGATGATCAACGCTTCACCGCTATTGTGAAAGTTCAATACATGTTGTTTAATTCCATAGATGCACAAGCATTTACTGACAGCGGTTCTGTCACTGTCAAGGACAGTCGTGGTGATTCTCTTTCTAATATTCTTATGGGGCATTTTGATGTAAAGACCGGCATGATTCCATATAGTGTTCTTCAGTTGAAATTGACTGATGTGAATCGAAAACAATATGATGTCTTCTTTGTAAAGATTGATAAATCCACACGGCAGAGCCGGCAGACTTTCTTAGTCCATCTGAAAGGATCTAAACAACCGTATTTTCATAACTATGTATCGTCAAAAGATAGCTTTAAAATCAAAAACCGCGATGCTTCCATCACTAAATTTTTTGTAAAATATTATAACAGGACATTCAAGATTGCTCCTCCGCCTTTTGCTGTAGAGAACCCGCAAGGCTTCGATTATCATCCTGATAGTTTATTTACTGTTGATATTTCAGAGGATACTTATTTGAACTTTACAAAACCGGGCTTTTATCATTTTCAAATAGATACCGGGACTAATCGGGAAGGCTTCACTATGTATCGTTTTACAGATGATTTTCCACGCGTAGCATTGCCCCAGGAATTAATAGACCCCTTGCGATATATCAACACCCGCAAGGAGTTTGAAGAGTTTTCTTCTAATTCGAATAAGAAAATCGTCTTGGATAAATTCTGGATGGGAATGGGTGGAAACCAGGAACGATCAAGAGAATTGATCAGGAAATTTTATAATCGAGTGATAAATGCCAACATATATTTTTCCTCTCACATAGAAGGATGGAAAACTGATCGAGGTTTGATATATATTGTCTTTGGAGCACCGAATATTGTATATAAAGGCGATAATAATGAGAGCTGGACTTATGGAGAATCGGGCTCATTGCTATCCATTAATTTTAATTTTGAAAGAGTCAATAATCCTTTCACTGATAATGACTACACCCTCGAACGTGCTCCCCTATATGAAACCCAATGGTATCGGGCTGTTGCTGTTTGAGAGCTTTTTTTCTCCATATAATTGTACTTCACCTCTCCAACTTTCATCTTTTTGTCTTTCAACTTGAAGTTAATGTTGATGTTTTTATGGAAAGTTGCTTTCATGTTTCTAAGCTTTACTGGCTGAAATTTCAGAAGCTTTGCCAATCTCAAAGCCTCTTCATCACACCCAAAACCAATACCTTTTTTTATTTCAACATCAACAACCTTTCCATACATATCAATATTTATTTTCACAATTACTATTCCTTCGATGTTCTTCTTCTCCGCTT
>Ga0206829_10067_pt1 | contig 40034 bp, 34 predicted proteins | sample Alteio_BWOrgCont_75_FD_152862 | JGI IMG/M metagenome (GOLD analysis project Ga0206829, IMG submission 152862) | Enriched cells from forest soil in Barre Woods Harvard Forest LTER site, Petersham, Massachusetts, United States -... | ecosystem: Environmental > Terrestrial > Soil > Temperate forest >... | reverse complement strand
CTGCCTGGCGCGCCTCGCGATTGGAGCCGATGAAGACGCTTCGGGATCAGTGACAGAAGGAAATTCCGGCACAGCAGGAATGCTGGAGTTGAATATTTGTGCTATCCGATTTCTGACCTGATTTTTGCGAAACCCACATCTCTTCGAGATGTGGGGCACCCAGGTATGTTTATGGCTGGCTTTTCTCCAACGCGTCGTACAGCGGTTGTACGGGGGTGACGGCCGGGTCTTCGTTGTCTACGGAAATCGCCAGGATGCGGATTTTGTCGTTTGCCGGCAGCGTGATGGTGTTTGCGTGCGGCGGCAATGGGATTCCGTAGGCGAAGAGATAGCTGTATTCGTAGGGCTCGTTCAGTCCATCGGGCGTGTGATGGTGCGAGGCGTACCAGGCGAGGTTTGCGGGCTTGATGTAGCCGGGATGCAGGCCAAGGTAGTCTTCCGGATATTGCGGAGACCAGTACGGCGATCCGCGGTCGCTGAGGTCCCAAGTGGCATGATGGGCTGACACGGCCCAGTTCTTGCGCAGCGCCACTTCATTCGCCGGACTGTTCGGCCCAAACTGGTGGACGGTCACGGTATCCGGTGCCGGCTTCCACAGCCGGGTGTCCCATTGGCCGATGAAGCCACCCCAGTTCTCGATGGTCAGTTCGACGGGCTTCTTGCCAACTTCGAATGCTGCCTTCTGGTCTCCGTCATCCGATGCGGCGAGGATGTAAACCTTATTGAAATTGCCTGCGGGCAGCTGAATGGTCTGGCCGTGGGCTACTACGGCATCGGACTTCCCTGCTCCTGCTGGCGCGAGCTTGAAATTCACCGCATCGAAGGCGAAGTCTGTGGGCAGCATCTCGGCGGGAAGGGCGTCGCCCTTCGCGTCGAATCCGCCGGTTGATTTTGTGTCGTCTTCGCTGGCTGCGGCGAGGTCGTAATTCAACTTAACCGGTTCCGATTTGATGCTGTCGAGGTGTGCAGGTGCGGCACCGAGTTTAAGCGCGAAGGAACGCGGCTGGTAGGCGGTGAACGATGTTTCGAGCGCACCGTCGGTGATGTTAGCTGAGCCGAGCGGAAGCTCCTGGCCGTTGACCTCGCGGGCTTCGGTGATAGGTCCGGCAAACTTAACGCGGACCGTTGGTGCGGGTTTGCCATCGAGCTCAACCATACGCAGGATGACTTCATCGCTCGTCTCGGCTTTCTTGAGTGCGAGGACGCGGATGCGCGGGTTGTTGATCGTGACGAGCGAGAAGCTGCGGCCGAGCGTGCCGGAGTGCTTCTCTGTGGCAAAGGCGATGAGCGGCGAGCTTAAACGATAAGCCTGCCAGTCGGTCTGGGCCTGTCGCCAGTCGTCGGCGTGGCCGGCAATGCCGAAGAGGATTTCGTGATGGCCCCAGTCCTGGTTGAGTTGGTCGGAGTATCCGCGCCGCTGATCGCCGGGCGGAAAACCCGGAGTGCGGAGCAGCGTGAGGCGGAGGGTGCGATCGTCGCGCTTGTCGGAGCCGTTCTTGAAGCCGGTGAGGATAGTTGCGCCGTAGGAGCCGCTGTCGTCGGTGAGGTCGATCCAGTGGTGCGAAGCGACTTCGAACTGGCGATCGTAGGCGTTGGGGCGCTGGATGGTGCCGATCTCCCAGTTATAGGTGGCCATTTTGTTGCTGGCGGAGAGCGGAAAGACGGCTTTGAGATTGGCTGAGAGCGTCTTCCAGTCGATGGCATTGCTGAACTCGACGCGATTACCCGCGTCGCCGGTTGAGAGGCTTATGGTCTGAACGAACTTCGATCCCTCGGTTTCGCGCGCGACTTCAACGGCTACACGGACTGGGCCGTTTTCTACAATGCGGATTTTTGCCGGGCCGCTTACATACGTGCGCGGCGCTGCCTGCTCCTGGTCGAAATCCATATTCCATGCGGGCCATTGGCGGGGCGCGTCATTGGAGATGGCTAAGCGGATTGGCGCGGAGAGCAGTTCTTTGCTGAGCTTTTTGTCGAAGATGCTGGCTACATCGCCATCCTGATTGAGCGCGACTTTGTAGCGGGCATTCTCGAGTGTGGATTCGGTCACCTTCAAGTCTGATGACGGGTTTGACGATTTCGCGTTTTGCACGTCGTATACGGAGTATCCGACGGATGGGGTTCTGGCGAGAAACAGTACTTTGCCGTTCTCAAGTTGCGCGGGGGCTTCTTTGCCATCTGGGCCGATGACGCGAATAGCTTTGGGCTGTGTGCCAGGAAACGAGATTGAGGCTTCGACAATATCTTTGCGTTCGATGCTCAGGGGGTTGTAGACAACGATGGGTATTCCGGCGACCTGTGTATTCATGCCGGAGGCAACGGATTGCGTGGCGCTAGTCAGGACGCCGGCGAACTGATTGAGGGCGATGACATCATCGTTCTGCGCGAACTCGTAGGAGCGTGGAGTGGCGGTACCTGCACCTGTATCGTGGAACTGGCCGCCCATGACCAGCGTCCACGCATCGTTCAAGCGCTCCTGCGGGTAGGGACGACCGCCCATCCATGAGGCCATGATGGAGGCTTTTTCCGCCGCATCGGCGAGCAGCTCGTTCTCGCGGTTCCAGCGCTTGTGATAGGCCTGCGAGGTCAGCGAGCCGGCTGAGTGGTTGATGAGTTCGAGGTCGCCTTTGTATTTCGGCATCTTTGCCGTCATGTCGGGATTAATGTCGAGGAACATCTGGTCGGCGGCGGAAGATACGACGCGGACGGGGCCGTCTCCCATGCGGACGGGCGGGCCGGAAGTTGCTTGCGTGGAGTTGTCGGAAGGAAGCGCGGCCTCGCCCTGCGTCACCATGGCCTCAAGCAGCTTCACGGATTCTTCATCGACGGCGCCGCCGATGTCACCGGTGCCGATGTAGTGGTAATCGGCGTAGACGCCGGTGGCTTTGCCATCGATGTCGATGCGCTTCACCCAGTCTGTTTCCGGTGAGGGCCGCCGTATGCTGGCCGGATTCGAATCAGCGACGGGAGCTGGCGGCGGAGTCTTGCTCAGATCGGAGTGGATGCGGCTTCCGTAGCTGCCGGGATTGAGCGCGGCCAGCACTGTTTCGCCATCGGGGCCCTCCCATATGCCGACATTGAAGGGAATGCCGTCAGGGGTCTGCTCTGGCGAATCAGGCCCTCCCACCTGCGGCGCGGGCTGCCAGACGGCACTGAGCTTCTGGGTGGAGAAGCCTTTGACTCCGGCATGCGCGAGGATGGTCGGCAGTGATGCGGGGAATCCGAAGCAATCGGGCAGCATGTATTCGGCGCTGGCTTTGCCGAATTCCTTGCGGAAGTAGGTGTTGCCATACAGAACCTGGCGGATAATGGACTCCGCGCTGGGGAGGTTCACGTCGCCTTCTTCCATTGAAGAGCCTGCGGGATACCACCTGCCTTCAGCCACGTACTGCTTCATCTTCGCGTAGTCGTCTGGGTAGTACTCCTTCATCAGACGGTAGCGGTTCGCGCCGGTCCAGTTGAAAACGTAGTGCGGATATTTTGAGATGTAATCAAAATTCACGCGCATGGTCTTCAGCAGGTACTCGCTGATCGACTGCTGGAAATCCCAGCGCCACTGCGTATCGAGGTGAGCATATGGGACTACGTAGAGCGTCGGCTGCTTCGTTATGTCAGGCGCTTTCATGGTCTGGGCGGCGCACGATAGGATTGCCGCTCCAGCGATGGCGGCAAGAAGACCCTTTGAGAGAAGTGACATGTTTATCCCCGGTTCCACGGAAAACTGCAGTTGATCGCAAGGCACGGATTTAGCGGATTGGAATCGATACCATTTCAGGCACAAGAATTTATCTATCTGGAACGGGGACATTGTCAAGAATGGGGGACGGTCTGCGCTTCTCAGCTTCTCCTGAAACCTCAAAGAGAGTTTGTCGTCTAGGCTATTAACGCAGCAGCATTGTTATTCGAGTGAGGAGCCTGTGAGAACCTTCCGGTATCCGGCCGCGCACGTCTGTTGTATCGCGCTCACGATGGTGATTGTCTCCAGCCCCCTTCTGGCGCAAACCAAGACTGCGGAGATCGTTCGTGCAGCAAACATGTTCCTCGACACGCTCAGCACGGGACAGCGGCAGAAGGTGATGTATTCCTTTGACGATGCGCAACAACGGGCCCGGTGGTCGAATTTCCCGACTGGATTTGTTCCACGCGGAGGAGTCAGCCTGAAACAGATGACTGCCGCGCAGCGCGACGCGGCCATGAAGCTGCTCGCCACTGTTCTTAGTCCGATGGGTCTTGAGAAGGTGAACGAAATCCGCGAGGCGGACGATGACTTCAAGGCGAATGGGTCCAACCATGGCCCTGGACGTGGTCCTGGCGGTCCCCCTCCGATGGGTCCGCCGCCGGGAGATCAGAACGGTCCGCCTCCACAGTCTGCCGGGCCAGGCGGCCCGGGCGGCCGTCCAGGTGGACCACCACCCTTCTCGGGTGAGGATATGTTTGGCAGCAATCTTTACTACATCTCATTCCTCGGCAAGCCATCGACGACGAGTCCCTGGATGCTTCAGTTCGGAGGCCATCATCTGGCGTTGAATATCACGATTGCTGGAAGTAAAGGGGTGCTGACGCCCACGCTCACCGGCGCGCAGCCGGCAACGTTCAAGCTGAACGGAAAAACGATTCGCCCTCTCGGGAGGGAAAGCGACAAGGCGCTTGCCTTATTACGATCGCTGGATGAGCAGCAGCGCAAGCAGGCGGTGCTGAATTACACGGTGCCCGACCTGGTGCTTGGCCCGGGTCAGGATGGCAAAAAGATCGTTCCCGAGGGCCTTAAAGCTTCGGCGATGACGTCGGGGCAGCAAGCTATGCTGCTGGATCTGATTGCCGAGTGGGCCGGCATCATGAACGAAGCCTCTGCTTCCGTACGCATGGAGGAAATGAAGGCAGACCTGAACAAGACGTGGTTCGCGTGGAGCGGCCCGGCAAAGGGCGAGGCTGGAAGCAATATCACGGCATATTACCGCGTTCAGGGTCCGCGCCTCGTCATCGAATACGCGCCACAGCATGACGAGCCCGCGAATCATGTGCACACGATCTATCGCGATCCCACAAATGATTATGGAAGCGCGTTGGCGCAACAATGAAAACAAAGATTGCAGCAGTTGTCGTGTGTGTACTTCTTTCTGGAAGGAGTGCCTCCGCGCACCGGATCGATGAGTATCTGCAGGCGACCATCCTCTCCCTAGAGTCGAATCGTGTTCAGGCGTCAATGCGGCTGATCCCCGGGATTCTGGTTGCTCCTTCCGTCATCGCCGGGATCGACAGCAATGGCGATGGAGTCTTTTCAGAAGGCGAAGAGCGGGCCTATGCTCAGCGCGTGCTTGGCGATTTGTCGATCACGATTGACGGGCAGGCCGTTCAGCCGAAGCTTGTCTCATGGAGTTTTCCGCAACCGGCGCAGCTGCGCGATGGACTAGGCGAAATTCACATCGAATACACGGCGGACCTTACGCACGGCGGGCCGAATCGAAGCCTCGTCCTTACCAATCATCACCTGAACCGCACCTCGGTTTACCTCATGAATGTGGTCGCTCCGGAAGACCGCGACATTCATATTCTGGCGCAGAAGCGAAATGAACAGCAGTCGGTCTATGAACTGGACTATCAGCAGACGGGGGCTACTGCTGCGATGTCGCGCGAGCCATTGGCCGACTTTCTTGTCTGGCTGAATGGTATCGAGTTTTCCAGCCTGTTCCATCTCGGCATGCGTCACATTGCCGAAGGAACGGATCATCTTCTCTTTCTGCTTACTTTGCTGTTGCCTGCACCGCTTCTTGTCTCGGGCAGGCGCTGGGGTTCTGCTGCCGGTGTGCGTCAAAGCCTGTTTCGGATCCTTGGCATTGTGACGGCGTTTACGATCGGCCACTCCATTACACTCACCCTCGCCGCGCTCAGCGTATTACATGTCCCCAGCCGTCCGATTGAGGTGTTGATTGCGGTATCGATTTTTGTTTCCGCGCTGCATGCCTTGCGCCCGATCGTTCCCGGCAAAGAGGCTTTGATTGCTGTCTTCTTCGGTCTTATTCATGGGCTGGCTTTCGCAGCTACTCTGGATCGCCTGGGGCTGGAGCATTGGCAACGCATCGCCGGCATTCTGGCCTTCAACCTGGGCATCGAAACGATGCAGATGCTCGTGGTGGCCGCGGTCCTGCCTTCGTTGTTGCTTATGAGCAGAACAGACGCGTACCCACTTTTCAGAATCGGTGGTGCGGCTTGCGCCGCGGTTGCCTCTCTGGGATGGATCGTTGAGCGACTCTTTGGCCTCGAGACTCCCATTGACCAGATCGTGAATGCGTTTGCACGGCATGCGCCTGCTCTTGCGCTCATTCTTTTCGTCACAGCTGTTGCCTGCACACTTCTTCTAGCATCTCCTCGGGGGCTGCTGGTCAGGCGACGGGCGCGCGCATTGACTGATTAGCGGATGGTGTAGAGCGGGTCGAATTCGGGGATACCAGCGGTTTGTCCGGCGATCCAGCGAAGAACGTAGACTTCCGCCGGTTCTGTGAGCGTGTGTGTAAGCGCGTTGGGTATGACTTCAAGAATGATATGGGCTGCGGGGTCGCGATAGTAGTCGATGTCGGGCTCAATCATGACGCAGTCGACACCATCGATTGTGAGCTTGTCGCCCTCGTGGAAGGTGAGCTGGACGTTGGCCTCACCGAACTGAATCTGCTTCCAGCTTGAGGTTGCGCCGGGATGCAGGAGGCCGGGATCGATTTCGACGGCGAATTTGCCAGCGGCTGCGGCTTTCTTGACTTGATCGATGAGGGCAACATCGCACCAGGCAAAGAAGCGGTCCTGTGCGGGAACGTACTGGCCGTCCCAGCGAAGCTGCTTGATGTAATCGAGCGGCGTGCCTTGCGAAAGGCTGATCTGGCTCATGGCTTCGCCCAGGTTGAGGAGACAGGCGAGCGATTTCGGGGTCTGCTCCATGAGATCGGTGTAACGCTGGGCTCCCGTGACATCGTCTGCGCCTGCAGCAATAAATGGATAGGCAGCCTTGGCCTCTGGCCACGCGGCGCTGGCGAAGTTGAAAGCGGGCGTGTTGTTGATTAGCATGATGTCGAGCGTAGTGAGATAAGAGTTCGACAGCTTCACGGGCACGAAGCCTGCCTGCTTGTATCCGCCGGTGGAGACCAGCACGCTGTAGTTGTCGCCAAGATTGTCGAAAAACGGCAGGTCAAAGGTAAGGTCGTTCTGCGGGTAATCCTGCCAGACCTGCTGCTTCTGGTTGCCGTCGACGATGCGGATGAGAAATTGTGCGGGACTGGAAAAGGGCTGGCGCGTGCCGTCGAAGATGCGAAGACGCAGCTTGCTCATGGCTCACCTCATTGACAGCGTCAGGGTACCACCGTCTGCTTCTCCGTAAGGTTGCTATGGGATGAAATGACAACCAAGTGATCGCGATCAGATGCTTGACGCCGACTAGGCATGCGCAAGTTCAGTGCGCCTGAACGCGAGAAACTCCAGACACTCATCGAGTCCTGCGCCGGTTTTTGCAGAGAGTGCAAAGTAGCGCATTCCGGGACGCACTGCCTGAATGTTGGCTTTTATGGCGTCTTCGTCGAATTCAACTGCGGCGGCCAGGTCGATCTTTGTGACCACGGCCACGTCTGCGCTGTTGAAGATAGTGGGATACTTCAACGGCTTGTCTTCGCCTTCGGTAACGGACAGCAGCACGAGGCGGAGATTCTCGCCCAGATCGTACGATGACGGACAGACGAGATTGCCAACGTTCTCAATGAAGAGAAAGTCGAGGTCGCCGATCTCCCAGTCTTCGAGCGCGTGGTCGACCATTGCGGCTTCAAGATGGCACAGGGTTCCGGTGGTGATTTGACGGACTGGCGCCTGGCTACGGGCCAGGCGAATGGCATCGTTGTCGGTTGCGAGGTCTCCCACGAGCGCGGCTACTCGATAATGCGGGCGTAAGACGGCGAGCGTCTTTTCGAGGAAAGCTGTTTTGCCGGCACCCGGGCTGGAGACAAGGCTGACGACGAATGTTCCCTGCGCGCGGAAGCGGTCACGCAGCATTCGTGCGACCACGTCGTTTTGTTTGAGGACGTTCTTACGCACTTCCAACAGGCGTGGTTCGGCACTCATCTCGTATCTCCAGGGCGGTGATCGCCAATTCTTTTCCGTGAATCACTTCTGAGGTAGGCGCGCCACACTCGGGACAGCAGAACCACTGCATCGACGTCAGGATTTTTTGCGCCTTGCACGACGGGCAGTAGACTTCGATAGCGACTTCTTTGACGACAAGTCGCGAGCCTTCGAGCGGCGTGCCGCAACAGGCCATCTCGTAGGAAAACATCAATGCATCTGCGACCACTCCGGATAACGGTCCGAGTTCCAAATGAACAGCATCGATGGTGACGTTTCGGCGCTCGGCCTCTTCCTGCGCCATGTCTACGATGCTCATCGCGATTGAGAGTTCATGCATCGAGCGACATTCCTTGCTGGAATGCGGCGAGGGCCGCTTGCCCGAGGCTGATGCCGCCGTCGTTTGGCGGTACGGCGCGGTTTGTCCACGTCTGAAGATTCGCGGCTTCAAGGAGCGGCCTCAGGTCTTCGAGTAGCAGGCCATTCTGGGAAACTCCGCCGGAGAGGACGACGGTGTGAATTCGGCGCTGCTCACAAATTGCCTTGATCGCTGTTGTCAGACCTTCGGCGATTCCTTTTTGAAAGGCACGTGCGATTTCGCGGACCGGGCGGCCATGCATTCGATCGTGGACTACAGACGCGAGCAGAGGACGGAAGTCGAGTTCGTTTCGCGTGGATGGAAATGTATAGGCATCTACGCCAGGTGAAGTTTTGGCTAACTGCTCCAACCAGATTGCGGCTTGTCCTTCGAAGCTGGTTTTCCGGACAAAACCGAGCAGGGCGGCGGCGGCATCGAAGAGTCTGCCCATCGAGGTAGTCGGGAACGTGCGCACGCCCCGCTCGATGAGATGTAAAGCGCTTTGATAGCGCGGGCCGAAATTAAATGGAGCCGATGTCAGATCGGGCAGATCGTCAAGCTGCGAGAGAAATCCAGTGGCGGCCTGCACTGGGAATTGCGCGGCTGCGTCTCCTCCGGCGAGAACGGCCTGACGCAAATGAGCCACCCGCTCGAAGCCCTGGTGCACGCTTCCTACAAAAATTTCGCCGCCCCAGATTGTTCCGTCATCGCCATAACCGGTACCGTCAAGGCTGACGCCAACGACGGTCTCTTCGAACTCGCCGCGTTCGGCGAGAACTGACGCGAGATGCGCGCGATGGTGCTGCACGGCCTGCCTCTGTGCGCAGGGCAACTTCAGGGCATGAGCCGTCGACGCGTATTGCGGATGGAGATCGTGCGCTACGGACAGGTCCTCCAACTTCAGGTCGTACATGGAGATGAGATCGCGGATCGTCTCTTCGAAGGCAAGAAATGCCGGGTAGTGCTCCAAATCTCCGATGTGCTGGCTTACGAATGCCTGGCCGTCGACGACCAGAGTGATGGTGTTTTTCAGGTCCGCGCCGAGGGCCAGGATTGGGCGCGTGGCCGGCAGCATGGCGACCGCGCCCGGCGCGTATCCGCGCGCACGACGAAGGACCATGGGGCCGAATGCGCCGACGCGAGCGACAGAGTCGTCGATGCGGCGTGCGATGGGGCGCTCGCCAATAAGGAATGCGTCGGCGACTCCAGAGAGACGATTCAGCGCGTCGTCATCCTCGTATGCGATCGGCTCGCTGGAGCGGTTGGCGCTGGTCATCACCAGAACGTCGGGAGCCCCAGCGGCGAAGAGCAGGTGATGCAGAGGCGTGTAGGGCAGCATCACGCCGAGCTCATCATTGCCGGGAGCAACACCGACGAGTTCATGCTTGCCAGGCGCGAGCACGATAGGCCGCGCGATCGATGTCAGCAATGCTTCTGCGTCAGCAGAGAGGTGAATCAGGCTATGCGCGGTTTCAAGATCTTTCGCCATCAGCGCGAAGGGTTTTTCTTTTCTGAACTTCCGCTCACGCAGGGCTGTGTTGGATTCGGGATTACGCGCGTCGCAGGCGAGGTGGTAGCCTCCAAGCCCTTTTACTGCGACAATCTTCCCCTCGCGGAGTAATTGCGCGGCTCGTTCGATGGACTCACGATCCTCAGAGGTCGGTGTCGCGCCATCACAGAGAATATATTTTGGGCCGCATAGGGGACAGGCAACCGGTTGCGCGTGGAAGCGGCGATTGGCGGGATCGCGATACTGATGGCTGCAGAATCGGTCCATTGGCCACTTGCGCATTGTGGTATTCGGGCGGTCATAGGGCAATGCGAGGATCACGCTGTAGCGTGGTCCGCAATTTGTGCAGTTCATGTAGGGATAGCCGTATCGCGGGTCTGATGGATCGAAGAGTTCGGCGAGGCACTCGTCGCAAACAGGCAGGTCAGGTGAGACGCGAACGGTTGGACGGTCAAGGCGCTCGCTTTCACGAATCGTGAATTCGTTCAGGCCTTCGCAGGGGGCCGATTCGACCTGAATCGCTGCGATGTGAGCTGCGGCGGGTGATTGCAACCGTATCTCTCTTACGAACGCCTCCAGATCTTCGTCGGGGCCTTCAAGATGAATCTCGACGCCCTGGTCGCCGTTGAGTACCCATCCTTTGAGTGTCTTTGCCTGGGCCAAACGGTATACGAAGGGGCGGAAGCCTACGCCCTGTACTACTCCGCGCACGCGAATGGAGCAGGCAGTCGCCATTTACGACCTCGCACCCACAACGCAGCCGTGGCCGCGCCAGCCGACCTGAATCACTTTGCCGTCATCGACGAGAACAGGAACCGTACGCAGGCTGCAATCGAACGAGTGCATGCGGTCGCGGGCGTCTGGATCGGCATCAACGTCGTATTCCACAAAGTCGCGGCGTGTCCATTCCAGCCACTCGCGCAATTCCTGTGTATAGGGGCAGCTGGCAGTGCCGTAGAGTTCAAGCTTTGCCACGATTGAGCACCTCCAGTGTTTCGCGGATGACATGATAGGCAGAGGCCTGCACTTCTTGAATGCGAGGGATGTAGTCGCTGCCCACGATAATGGGAAAGTCAGCGAGGTTGCGACGATAAATTTCTCCGCCGTCGTAGCCGAGGAGACCGATCGTCAACAAGCCGCGCTTGCGTGCTTCTTCCAGCGCCATAACGATGTTGTGCGATCCTCCGCTGGTGGAAATTCCGATCGCGACGTCGTGCGGCTGCGCCTGCGCCATGAGTTGGCGAAGAAAGATCACGTCGGTGCCGACATCATTGGCGAGCGCGGTGATGTTGGCCGGCTCCATAGAAAGCGAGATCGCTGGGATCGATTGATAGCCGGACGGAGGCAGGATGCAGTCGAGAACGAAGTCGTTGGCGTCGGTGGCCGATCCGCCATTTCCAAAAATGATGAGTTTCCCGCCTTGCAACAGATACTTGTGGATGGCTTGAGCGGCAGCGGCGATCTGTTCGGATTGTTCCGTCGCAAGCTTCGTTCGCAACAGAGTGTCGTCGTGGACCTTCATCTGGATCGACGCTGCCACGTCTTCAACGATGTCGGTTGTTTCCTGCTTCTTTTGTCCAAGGAAAGGGTAGAGGAATTCGGATTGACCAACATCCTGTCCGAGTTCACGATGCTCAAAGAATACGTGCACGGTTTCCCAGAGCGTGTGGTAGAAAATCTCGATCATTTCCTGATGGATGAATGGATCCGACGTGATTGCTTTCAGTGGATATGATCCTTGATCTCCCGGCAGGGCAAAGGTCATTGCGCTGCGGGGGTGAGCGGAGGCCAAGGCAGCAAGCACTTCCGGATCGCCTTCCGGCGGCCCGAATCCCATCACAATGTCCTGGGGCTGGAGGATTGCTTCGAGCCACGGCTGAAACGCCATGGAAAGATCGAGTGCCGGCAGAGCGCGCTTTCCTACGATGACCGGATGCACGAATTCAACCGAGACGTGCTGCGCGTCAGTGGCGTATGGACCGCGGCCGAAAGCCAGCAGTCGTCCTCCGCGCAGGAAGCGCTCCGACATCTCGCGACAGACTTCGGCCAGATGCCTCGCTTCCCGGGAGAAAAATTCTTCGATGATTTCGTTGCGCGCAAGCAGGCGTTCTTCAATCTGCGCGGCGAGTGTGCATGCTGTTTCCATCGCAATTGTCCTAGCAAATCCGCGGCAAAGGATCGCCGACAAGCATGTCTGCAATCCGGCTACCGCCGTAGCGTGTCGTCACAAGCACGGCGCATGCAGGCTCGGTTTGAACTTCGCCGATAATAACTGCATCTTCGCCGCCTTCTGTCCGATGGAGTGCGTTGAGAGCCGCGTCGGCATACTCGGGCGCAACGACAGCGAGGAACTGACCTTCATTCGCGATATGAAGCGGGTCAAGGCCGAGGAGTTCGCATGCACCGCGAACCTCGTTGCGCATGGGAATTTCTTCCTCAGACAATACGATGCCTAGTCTGCAGTCGCGGGCCAGTTCGTTCAGTGTTGTCGCGACTCCTCCGCGCGTCGGATCGCGCATCCAGCGGATTCCGGGGCCTGCTTCTCCTGCGAGAACTTCGATCAGCGGCAGGATGCAGCGAGTGTCGGAAGCCAGGTCTGCTTCGAGATCGAGCTCGCCTCGCGCAAGCAGGATGGTGATGCCGTGATCGCCGATCGGTCCGGAAAGCAGTATCTTATCGCCTGCGCGAACGGATCGCGCGTCGATGGTCACATGCTGCAGCGGACGGCCAATGCCTGTTGTTGTAATGTACATGCCGTCGGCCTTGCCGCGCTCGACGACTTTTGTATCTCCGCCGATTAAGGCGATGCCTGCGCGCTGAAGCGCAGCAGCCATGGCGCGGATTTCAGCTTCGAGAACGGGTAAGGGCAATCCTTCTTCGAGGATAAAGGTGACGACCATGGCCTCGCCCCTGGCTCCGGAAACGGCGAGGTCGTTCATGGTTCCGTTGACTGCAAGCTCGCCAATTGAGCCTCCGGGAAATTTGAGGGGCTTCACCACAAAGCTGTCTGTGGTGATAGCGACGGAGGTTCCGTTGATGTTGACGCGCGCAGCATCGCCCAGCGGCTCGCTTGATTCTGCGAACAGGAGTGGAGCGAAGAGTCCTTCTACTAGTCTGCGGCTCGCTTTGCCGCCGGCGCCGTGGGCCATCTCAATCTGCGGGTCGCGGAAGCGAATGACGGGAGATTTTCCGTTCAGGCTACCGAGCTGATGCTGGTCACCATTGCCGCTGCCTTGCGGTGTTCGTAGTTGTAATATGCTGCGCATGAACCCTCTGAAGAAACCATGAGCGCGCCGATGGGGTGTTCCGGCGTGCATTCGTTGCCAAACAACTTACACTGCGCGGGCTTCAGCACTCCCTTGAGCACCTCGCCACATTGAGCCGCCTTGGGATCGGTGACGCGGGTGCCGGGAATTGGGAAGCGCTGCTCTGCATCCCACCCAGCGTATTCGTCGCGGATCTTCAAGGCCGATTGAGAAATGAAACCGAGTCCGCGCCATTCAAAATAGGGACGAAGTTGAAACACCTCAGCCATTGCTTTGAGCGCGGCGCGATTGCCTTCCCACGGCACGACACGTTTGTACTGATTTTCGACTTTCGCTTCGCCAGCTCTGAGTTGTCGAAGCAACATGACGATCGACTGGAGCAGGTCGAGCGGCTCAAATCCTGAGGTGACAACTGGCTTGCCTTCGTTCCTGGCAATCCATTCGTAAGGCCGGCAACCAATCACGGTGGAGACGTGTCCCGGCCCGATAAAGGCGTCGAGGCGCATGTCGGGCGAATCGAGAATCGCGCGGATGGCCGGGACAATCGTGACATGATTGCAGAAGACTGAAAAGTTCCTGATGCCCTCCGATCTTGCCCGCATGAGCGTGAGAGCTGTAGATGGCGCCGTCGTTTCGAATCCAATCGCAAAGAACATCACATGCTTGTCGGGATTTTTTCTTGCGATCTGCAGAGCGTCGGCAGGCGAGTAGACAATGCGCACATCCGTTCCCCGCGCCTTGTGCTCGAAGGGACTGCCATGCGTTCCCGGAACACGCATCATGTCGCCGAAGGCTGCAAAGATAACTTCGGCATTTTTGGCGACCGCCAGACCATCGTCGATTCTTCCCATTGGCAGAACGCAGACGGGACAGCCAGGGCCGTGAATGAGCTCGATGTTGGATGGCAGAACGTCTTTGAGGCCGAAGCGGTAGATGGCGTGTGTGTGGCCGCCACAGACTTCCATGATGCGATAGTGCCTGCCTGTGTCGGCGAGACGATGAATCTCGTCAGCAGCTTTGGTGATCAGCTCCGGGTCTCGGAATTCGTCTACGTATCGCATCTAAACCTCCAGCACAGGCTCACGCGGGTCCAAAACTCCCGCGCAGGATAACATCGTCAGCTCACTCCTGCGCCACCGTCTTCCAGGCCGTACCCGCGAATCTCCTGCATTGCCTGTTCCGCTTCGCCGAGCATACTGAGCAGATGCATCTGCTCCAGCGCATCCTGCTCGCTGATCTTCGTCATGGCAAAGCCGACATGAATCAGCACCCAGTCGCCCGGTACGGGTATGTCTTCCTGCAGCAGCCCTAAATCTACCCGCCGGCGGACGCCGGCAACTTCTACCGTGCACAGGTGGGCCTGCTCTGGAACAAGGTCGACAATCTTTCCTGGAATCGCTAGACACATGCAGATGTTTCCTCCACTGAATTCTGGTCGATGGTCGCGCAGAATGTTTTCAATCCTGCCTCCGTGCCACGATCTCAAAAGAAAATTTAAGGTCGTCTTTCAGCTTGATCGCGCCGCCGGCAACCGAAACCAGCTTGATGTTGTAGTCAGTCTGGTTTAGCGAGAAATCGCCGGACGCACGTAGCATTCTCCCTAACAGGGTGACCCGTGCGGTGATTGGTTGACGGTGTGTTACGCCATGCAGGGTTAAGTCTCCCTGGAGCGCGGCCGAATAAAGCATCTCTGACATTTTGGTGACCGCGATGCTGCGAGCATCGTAAAGAATCTCCGAAAACGTTGCCGTTTCCAGAACTTCCTGATTCATCAGGCGCTCAATCTCGCGGCGGTCCTTGTCACTGATGTCATCCTGCACACTCAATGAAGACGTCTTGACGACAAGCCTGAACGAACCGGCGTCCATCTTGTCAGGGTTGAACCTCACTTCGCCGCTGAAGTCGCGAATACCGATGGTTGGATTGTGTCCCATCGCGGATAGCAATCCAGTTGCAAACGCACGCACGGTGAAGCGGCTTGCACGTCCGTCGATGACGTAGCGATCCATTGCAGTTTCTGGTGGTTCCTCTGCCGTCGTAGACATCTGGTCCATTTACATCGCCCGCAGTTTCAAATAGCGCTCGACGTCGGGCATTGCCGCCTGCGCCAGATTGCCAACTCCGAGTTGTGACAGGTAGCGGCGCACGAATGGATTGGAGAGAATCAATCCAGCTCCGAAGACGACCAGTGCAACACCTCCGAGCATGTAAAGTGTTTCCTTGTCGCTGTTGTTTCCGTTTGCAGGTTCTATCAGTTCCATTGCCACGGCATATCTCCTTTCAATTCGTCGTGCTTGCACGACCTTCGTTCAGAATCCTGTCGACGAGTTGAACGATTAATTCCACTGTCCTGGTCACAGCCGCTTCTACAGAAGGACTTAGTCCCATATGGCCGTCTTCGCCGCCGAACGTCTCCGGCTCGCACCCTACCAGCAGCACGCGCTTCAGCGAGCCTTGCATAGCAGTCGCCATGCGAAGTACGTTCACCGGATTCATTGCATGCGGCTCTACGAAGTTTCCCTGAGCGAGAGTTGCAGCTGGATCATTCAAACCAGGCTCGACTACATAGACCGTTCCTGGCACCTGGCCATGAGGGAAAGCATCGATGAGGATCGTGGTTTCGTAGCCATCCTGCAAAGCGTAGGCTAGATCGAATCCGCGGATGCCGAAGTCGGCCACGCGCACCTCGGTAGGGAAACTACGCTTGCTGAGCTGTTGTGCTACTTCTACTCCAAAGCCGTCATCGCCGAGGAAAATGTTGCCGATGCCGGCAACGAGAATGCTGGGCTTCTTTATCCCGTCCTGTTGCTGCTGCTCATCGGGTGCGAGCACCTCGATCTCTGACGGATCAAAAAAAAAGCGGTGACCCGGCTGGCGCAGCAGTCCTAAATCGCGTCCCGGGTCCTCATCGAGAACGACGCAAACATGCGATTTGCCTTCGTAGTCCTGTTCAATGCTCTCAATCGTAGCGATCTGACCATGCAGGGCGATATCGAGGATGTCTCCGCCTTTGTGTGGAAAGAGGCGCACATGGTCTCCTGCTTTCACTTTCGTTCCCGAGACAAGGATGTGATCGACGAGCGTTTTGTCTTCGAGCAGCTGCCACTCCCATTCGTTCATTGCGCCTCCTTGTTTGTCTCGCAGTTCAAGGGGCGCAGTCCTCTTAAGACGCCGTGGAGTTTCATGAAGTGTTCGGGCGGCATGTTCTCGGTGCGTTCCAGAATCTGGCGAGCGCGCTCATCGGATTGCCGCATCTCATCTTTCTCGTCGTCGGTCATCGTGAGAATGCGCAGAGAGAGGATCTCGTCGATCTCGGTTCCATCGAATAGACTGCCCGGGCTTTCGGGGGCGATCTGTGGGTAGTCGTATAGGATGATCGGCGACGACAGCATCGTGTCTCGATCTCCTGCTTCACCAACCAGGACCGGCCAGGTTCCAAGATTGCTGCACTCGGCTGTCAGATTCTTCAGATCTTCAGGAGGATCGAGGAGAGAGACGAATCGGCCGTCTTCAACGCACAGGATGGTGTGGGCGGATGCCAGCGAATACATCAGCACCTCTGCGCGGTTCTGGTCCGACCGACTAGAAGTGAGATTGCGAATGAGCACGGTGATTTTCATTACTTCATTTCGGCATTGCTCTGCGGCGATTTCGACAGACCCTGACAAGGTCTTCCATTCGCGGATGACGACGCCAGCGATCAGCCCTTCTTCGTCGCGCAGAGGCTCAAGCGTTCTCCCGCAAGGAACATTGAACATTAGAGGCTGGGGCTGTGATAGAGCAGTTGGATGCAGCGACGGTACTTCTACTTCGCGCTCCACTGCTTCCTGCCACGGCGCAACCGATCGGCCACCTATTCTCAGCGCATCGACGAACTCGAATTCAGTCCCGTTGCCTGATGGAAGTTCGCGAGCGGGATGCGGGAGCCTTGCGATAGAGCGGTCGACGATTTGCAGAAATCGAATCTTCACGTTGAGCCGCGTCGACGCATTGCCTTCGACGAGGCATTGCGTTTGCATGATCCAGGCATCAGAGCCGTTTTGCCGCTCGCTGTAAGAGCGCGGGCAGATTAGGCCGAAATTCCAACGTTGCTGGTTTTTCACGGCTGAGGCGCGATAGGGATAGAGCATGTAGCCCTCATAAAGGACAGCCTCGGCAATCTTGTCGACGCGCTCGAGATTCATGGGCCCACCGTCTCTTCCACGGGCAGCACGCTTTCTAATGCCTGTTCCCACGTGGGAATTCCGCGCTGCGTTTTGTATTCGTAGAGGCGATCAAATACGTCACGACGAAGATGGAGCCAGACACTGTTGGGATAGTAGGCGTTCATCATGTCGCGCCATACTTTGACCGGCAGCATGAACCTTGCTTCCTGCTCCCATGAAATGGGCGCTACCTGCAAGGCGCCTTCCTCATCCGCGTAAAAGACTGTGCCGCTGAACATAAGGTGCAGAGGAATCTCTCCGTCCGTCAGTCCTTCGAAATACTTCGTTGCCGCTACGTTGAAGTCAAAGGTGCAATGAAGAGGAAGGTCGCAAAGTGTGCTGCCCTTGAAACCCGGGACGACCATGCTGGCATTGGTCCACAGAAGGCTGCGCAGGGTCTGGTTCCAGCGCTCGGGCTCGCCGAAGAGATCGCGCATTCGGCTCTGTTCTTCTGAGGTATAACGTCGACGGGTTACTTCAACTTGAACCTGGCATCGAAGCGCGACGGTGTGGATGGCCTCGTCAGCAACAGCATTTGCAATGCGCAGCTTCAAGGCAAGCGTAGGCGCTATCGCGTACGGAACCACAGCCGACTCTTCGACTCTGAAGCTTAGGTCAGGCATGAGCTTCCTCGCCCACTACACCCGCAGCTGCTCTGAGCGCGGAGAAAAAGCGTCCGATCTCGGTCCAGACTTCAGAACCGCCGGAGAGCCCTTTCCAGGTGACCCGAATCAGGCCAACGAGCCGATAGCATTCGTCAATCGGCGCGATGTAGTACTCGGCTTGTGATCGTTCGTGCGCATGGCCGATCCGGTTGACGAGCAAGGCTTCGATGTCTGGCTGCAACTGATTCAAGGCTGTGTTCTCCTGCACGATTTCATTCCATGCGTCGATGGGCAGAAGAGATTCGACGGCGCCCGCGGGCGAAGGGTAGAAGACAACCATTCTGTTCTCGACGCTTGATCGGAAAAAGAATGCCATGTTGATGGGAATCAAAAGACTTTCCCACTGAGCATCCGTCATTTGGAAACTGGTTAGACGCCGAATCTCTCTCGATACGCGCCGATACTTGCCGGCAGGCATTCCATCGAAGAGCATCGCACAGGCTTCGCATGCGCACACGATCTGTCGCGATGCGGGCTGCACCAGATGCGGATGCTCATGGGCGAGCGGGGCGGCGCACAATTCGCATTGTTCGAGCGGGCGCTTTGAGCGGGCGAAGCGACGGAGCGTGGCGAACGTCGAGGAACTCAATCGGCACCCTCCACTTCTGCTCCGTGAACTGCCGGCGCCGGCACCGCGATCGGGTGTTTCAGGAGACGTTCCAAAGGAATAAAGCCGGAGGCAGGCTCTTCGGTCGGAGCGAGAATCAGCAACGATGCAAGATCGGGCGCTAATTCGTAGATACTCTCTTCGACGATCGCTTGCAGATTCTTGGTTGTAGAGCTGCAAGCGTGGCCAGAGGTGCGAAGCTGGAGTTGGACAACGCCATCATGAATGCTCAAGACTTCCACTTCAGCATCCGATTTGCGCAGGCGCGCTCTTACATTGTCGACGGCTGTCAGGATGCGGGTTTCGAGATTATCGGGATGAAGCGAATATAGAAGAAGAAGGCTTCGGATTATCGGGTCCTGGCCAAATCTTCCGATGATTTCTTCGCCATGCGCGCCTGACTCGAAGACGAGTTCCATGATGCGCTCAATCCCCGCGCCGTGGACTTCCATCAATAGCTGCACTAATTCACGGGCGGCGGGGGTCGAGTTGCTATCCGATTCCCGTTCAAGATTGCCCACCAGGCTACCAAGCTTCGCGATTTTTTCCTGGAACTCTTTTTCTTGAGCCACGCTATTCCTCTTCTGATCGCCGCAGAACGAGAGCGCAGCCCCAATGAACAACTTTTATGAGTCAGGCCCTACACTTCTCGATCATCGCCCACACCTCTTCAGATGGGCACCCGCTCAGGGCTGCAATCCAAACATCGGTGAATGATGCGTCTCAAGCACCTTTCCATTCCCCAGATACATATGCACGCCGCAGGGCAGGCATGGATCGAAGCTTCTGACTGCACGCATGATATCGATGCCCTTGAAGTTCTCCGGACCGTTTTCCTCAAAAATGGGCGTGTTCTGCACCGCGTCTTCATAAGGGCCTGGAGTGCCGTAGCTGTCGCGCGGATTCGCATTCCACGGCGTCGGTGGATAGGGATGATAGTTGGCGATCTTGTGATTGCGAATCACCACATGATGCGATAGCACGCCACGCACCGCTTCATGGAAGCCGCAGCCAATTGCTTCTTCCGGAACCTTGAAGTCGTTCCATGTCCTGGTTCTGCCGGCATGGAGTTCAGCAAGTGCCTGTTCTGCGAAGTGAAGCGCAGCCGCCGCGGCGTAGGCCTGGAAATAGGTGCGCGCGCGGTCGCGCTCGATCGCGTTGCTCCACTTGGGGATCTTCCACTCGAATTCGACTTCTGGCATAGACATCGTCTTCGGCAAATAGATCTTTACGCTGTGACCGGTGGCCTTGATGTAGCCGATGTCCACGATGCCAGCCAGCGCTGTCGCCCAGAAGCGCGCGATCGGGCCGCCGCCGGTATCGAGGGCGAGATAGTCTCCGGTCCGTTTGTCATACCAGCGCGGGGACATGACCCACGTGTACTTGTCGCCGAAGTTGCGTTTCTGCGGCTTCGGGAAAGTGCTCTGGTTCCAGGGATGGCGCTGATCGACGGGATTTCCCAATGGGTCTTTCTTTACGAATGTTTCGGAGTTCTGCCAGTCGTCATAATAGGAACTGCCCAGCAGAATGCGGATATTCAGATTGATGTCCACCAGGTCGGTAGTCACGAGTTCTCCGTCCACCACAACTCCCGGAGTTACGTACATAGCGCGGCCCCAGTCGGTCATCTTCTCGTAGGTGTAGTCGCACACATCGGGATTGTTGAACGATCCCCAGCAGCCGAGAAGAATGCGCCGCCGCCCGACCTCTTCGTAACCGGGGAGGGCTTCGTAGAAGAAATCGAAGAGGTCGTCATGCAGCGGGACTACTTTCTTCATGAACTCGACGTACTTCATCAGGCGGACAATGTAGTCCGTGAAGAGCTGAACTGTCGGGACAGTGCCCACTCCGCCCGGATATAAGGTGGATGGATGCACGTGGCGTCCTTCCATCAAGCAGAACATTTCGCGCGTCATCCGGCTGACCTGCAGTGCTTCGCGATAGAACGTTCCAGTAAAGGGATTCAGGGCGCGCATGATGTCCGCGATCGTGCGATAGCCATGCAGGTGGGCATGCGGGGATTCGGTTTTCTCTGCTTTTTCGAGTACACCGGGATTTGTCTCCTTCACCATCTGCTCGCAGAAGTCCACGCCGACGAGGTTGTCCTGGAAGATGTTGTGGTCGAACATGTACTCGGCGGCTTCGCCCAGGTTGACAATCCATTCAGCCATCGCCGGCGGCCTGACGCCGAACGCCATGTTCTGCGCGTAGGTGGCGCAGGTGGCGTGGTTATCGCCGCAGATGCCGCAGATGCGGCTGGTGATGAAGTGGGCGTCGCGCGGGTCCTTGCCCTTCATGAAGATGCTGTAGCCGCGGAAGATCGAAGAGGTGCTGTGGCACTCGGCAACTTTGCGCTTGCCGAAGTCAATCTTGGTGAAGATGCCGAGACTGCCGACGATCCGTGTGATCGGGTCCCAATTCATCTCTACTAACTGGCTTGGATTCGTGGCATCTTGTTTGTGTTCCGCTGTAATCGTGCCCATCTTTGTGGCTCCTTTTTAGCGAGTTAGTAGGATCTGGGGTGATAGCCGGTGGTCAGCTCAGCGCGCGCATGCCGCCACTTTGGCTCTTTGTTTACGGTTGAGTTTGTCAGTGTGCGCAGTGCGCGGATCGTTTTTCCGTAAACACCGACAGCGGCGCTCGATATCTTGGCGCCGGGCGGCTCATCCATAAACGGCATGAACTTGTCGGGGAAGCCGGGCATTGTGCAGCCGATGCAGATGCCGCCTACATTGGGGCATCCGCCGATGCCGGCCATCCAGCCGCGCTTGGGCACATTGCAGTTCACCACCGGGCCCCAGCAGCCAAGCTTCACGATGCACTTGGGAGAGCTGTAGGACGTGGCGAAGTCGCCTTGCTCATAGTAGCCGGCGCGGTCACAACCTTCGTGGACTGTCTTTCCGAAGAGCCATGTTGGGCGCAGCTGATCGTCGAGCGGGATCATCGGAGCGAGGCCTGCAACCTGGTACAACAGGTAGAGGACTGTCTCCATGAAGTTATCGGGCTGCACAGGGCATCCGGGAACATTCACGATCGGGAGACCGGCTTTCGACTTCCAGTCCCAGCCGAGATAGTCGGCCAGCCCCATGCAGCCTGTGGGATTGCCTTCCATCGCGTGAATGCCGCCGTAGGTCGCGCAGGTGCCGCACGCGATCACCGCCAATGCTTTTGGTGTCAGGCGATCGATCCACTCATTCGTGGTGATGGGCTGTCCTGTGTTTGGATTAGTTCCAAGTCCGGCCCAGTAGCCTTCTTTCTTGATCTTCTCGTTGGGTATCGAGCCTTCTACCACCAGCACAAAAGGATCGAGCTTGCCTTCTTCCGCCATGTACCAGTACTTCAGGAAGTCGTCACCGACCTCATAGGCGAGAACCGGATTGTGCAAATGCACTTTGGGCAGGCCGGGAATCGCACCTAACAGAACATCTTCAATACTGGGCTGCGTGGCTGCCGTGATCGAAACTGAATCACCATCACAGCCGAGGCCAGCCGTGATCCAGACGATGTGTATTTCGGCTACAGCAGGTTTTTTCTGCGTGGATCGGCCGTAAGGCGCTACTTCCGCTGTCATAAGCTGGAATCTCCTCTCGAGAGGTGTCACTTTTTTCATGAGGATGGCGGACTGAGCGCGAAACGCCGCCGTCGCAAGCGAACATGCCATAGGAACAAAGGCCGAAGACGAGTCACAAGCAGGACAGACCCTATTTTTTCCTCATACCAAATACCCGAGGTGATATCAGGGTTTCCCTGACGGGAGAGTTAGCCATATGAAATTGTGCCTGCCTTGATTTCGCGGGAACGCACGTTGTCCCCGGAGCACTAGGAGGATTTATCGCTGATTTTCGATTGAATTGCGTGCTGCACAAGCTCGCGGCCACTGCGGAGGGACAGCTTGTCCTTGATATGGGCCTGGTAGGTTTCGACCGTCTTTATACTCAGGTGGAGTTTCTCGGCAATCTGGCGCGTTCCGCTGCCTTCGCCGATCAAGCGAAAGACCTCCAACTCGCGATCGGAGAGAGCGGAGAGGCGAGAGTTTACGTCTGCGGGCGCACCGCTGACGTACTGGTGAAGCAGCTTATTTGCCATTCGATCGCTAAGATAGATGCCACCGCTGAGAATGCGCCTTACGGCAACCAGCACCTTCTCTGTGGCTTCCTGCTTCATGATGTAGCCATTGGCGCGGGCCCGCAGAGCGCGTTCCGCATAGATTGACTCATCGTGCATGGAGAGGATCAGGACAGGAAGTTCCGGATACAACGCGCGAAGGTTCTTGAGAAGATCGAGTCCATCGGGACCATTGAGTGAAATATCGGCGATGAGGATGTCAGGCTTTTTTGCGGCTACCGCTTTCATGGCCGCCTGCGCTTCTTCCGCTTCGCCGCAAACCATAAGATCCTGCTCACGGTTAATCATTAATGCAAGGCCCTGACGCAGGAGGGGATGGTCATCGACCACAAAGACAGTCTTCTTTTTCGCTCGCGTAGCCACTTGCGGTTTGGTGATCTCCGACATGTGGTAGCTATGCATAATCCTTCGTTGGAAAGATGCAGGTAACGACGGTTCCACGGTTCGTATCTCGCTTGATTTCAAGAGACCCGCCGATCATGCCCGCCCGGTAATTCATGATGTGCAGTCCTATGCCGTGGCCCGGAGCGTGGCCGGGCGCGCGGTGTTCCAGAATGCCCTTGCCATTGTCCTTGACGATCAAGCGGCCGCGGCCTTTTTCTGCGATCAGTTGGATCAGAATTCGCTTTGCGCTGCCATGCTTGATGGCGTTGTGCACGGCCTCCTGCGCGATGTGGTAAAGGTGCGTGGCCATCGTAATGTCGTGGACCAGTACTGGAGTTTCACACTCGAAACAGCAGGATATTCCGAAGAGATCTTCTACCTCGGCTGCCCACATCTGCAAGGCAGACATGAGGCCGTGTGAATCGGAAACAACCGGAAGCAAGCCGCGCGCGAGCTCGCGGGTCTTGTGAATCGCCTCGTTTACGAGCTTCACGAGCTTGGCTGCATCATGAGCCTCTGACCTTTTGTGCTCCGCCAGTTTTGCCTCATGCACCTTGGCCATGAAGGCAATTCCGGTCAAGTGCTGGCCGAGCCCATCGTGCAGGTCCTGCCCGATGCGTCGCTGTTCGCGCGCACTGATGTCGAGGAGTGCTTTTTCCAGATGCTTGCGCTCGGTGATGTCGATGCCGGTGGCGATGACGTATTTTGAAGTCTCTCCGCTGCCGGGCAGAAGCGTGCTGGTCCATGCAATCAATCGGCGATCTCCGTGGCGCGTCACCCAACAGCTCTGATAGTCCTGCGGAAGCAGATCGGTACGCAGTAGGTCGAATGTGGCTCGGAAGCGATCCGTTTCTTCCGGCGGAAGAAACAGTTCCCAGATACATTTTCCCTGAACTTCTTCCTTCGAATATCCAGTCGTGAGTTCGCAGGCCGGGTTGAATCGCAGGATGCGTCCTTCGTCATCGAGAACGACGACCAACGCTCCCACTGTGTCCAGGATCGCGGAGACGAAGTTGCGCTCTTCCTGCAACTCTTCTTCGATGCGTTTGAGATGCGAAATGTCGAAGGCGACGCCGTGAATAAACCAGGGGCGACCGTCTTCGCGGCGCATCATTCTGGCATCGCAGTGAAACCAGATGACGCGGCCATCGCGCGCGATCACGCGATATGCGGACCGCAGCGGCTTGCCAGTGAGGAACATCTCAGCAGCTTCCAGACTCCAGCGCTGCTTGTCGTCAGGGTGAATGTGCTGATACCAGCGAACTGGATCTTCCAGCCACTCTTCACGCGAATAGCCGAGGGCGGCTTCGATCTGCGGGCTCACGTAGGCTTCGCTGATTCCGCGATCGAGATAGGCCATGAAGACAACCGCGGGCATCTGCTCCAGCAGAGCGCGATATTTCGCCTCAAGATCTGGCGCGGGCGGGTCCACAGGCGGCTCGTGGTGCCCGGCTTCTGAGAAGTAGTCGCCCACGAAGGTGGAATTCGTGTTCGAATCGGCGAATACCCGGGCAAGATCGAGAAGTATGGCTTCCGCTTCCGCGATATTCGGAAGTTCTTCGCTGACGTCGACGAAATTATTCTTGCTCCTGCTTTGTTTTCGAACGGTCCGCACAACCGTGGACATCTGTCACTCCAAACGTCGCACCTTCAATCAGTCACTTCCCTGCGTCATTCCGGCTGCCCGGACTTCTGCCCCTTTGCCGCCAGATGGGTTCTTTGTTGAGCGATGCCTGCGTAAAGCGGCGCAAGGCGTGAATTGCCCTTCCATAGGTTTGAACAGCGGCAGAAGACAGCAGCGAGCCCGGCGGCTGATTCATAAACGGCATAAATTTGTCTGGAAAGCCCGGCATCGTGCATCCGATGCAGATGCCGCCAACGTTGGGGCAGCCGCCGATGCCCGCCATCCATCCGCGCTTGCCCACATTGCACTGCACCACGGGTCCCCAGCACCCAAGCTTTACGATGCACAAAGGCGATCCGTAGTCATCCGCAAACTGGGCCTGCTCGTAGTAACCGCCGCGGTCGCATCCTTCGTGCAGGGTGCTTCCAAAGAGCCATGTGGGACGCAACGCTTCGTCGAGGGGAATCATCGGAGCGTGTCCAGTGGCCATATTGAGGAGATACAGCAGCGTCTCCATAAAATTATCCGGCTGGACCGGACATCCGGGAACGCAGACAATCGGAATATTCGCTTTCGAGCGCCACTGCCAGCCAAGATAGTCGGGAAGGCCCATACAGCCTGTGGGATTGCCCTCCATGGCATGGATTCCGCCATAGGTTGCGCAGGTGCCGGCAGCAATGATCGCCCAGGCTTTTGGCGCGAGGCGGTCAATCCATTCACAGGTTGTAATAGGCTGGCCTGTTGCCTGATCTGTGCCGAAAGACGCCCAGTAGCCTTCGCTTTTGTTGTTCTCGTCGGGAACGGAACCTTCGAGGACCAGGATGAAAGGATTCGACTTCCCTTCCGCGGCAAGGTGGAAAGGCCGCATGAAGTCGTCTCCGACTTCGGAAGCGAGAAAGGGATTGTGGAAATGGACCTTGGGAATCCAGGGCAGGGCTCCGAGAACAATATCCTCAATGCTCGGTTGGGTGGCCGCGGTCATTGCGATGGTGTCACCGTCGCACCCCAGGCCCGCAGTTACCCATAGCACGTCTATTTCGGTGATAGGCTTCGACTTGCGGTCCGGACGACGTGCAGATCCCATAGATACGGCAGTATCCTTTCCATGCGAAATGAAGCACTGCATAGAAAAACTGACGCGTCCATCTTGGGCTTCAAACTCAATTTAGGCAAGACGAGCTTTGTCAGGTCGGGACCACACCCTTCGGCGTCTGCCTTCCCTACTACATACAGCGCATTCGCATATAGCGGCGAACATCGGGCGCCATTGTGACCAACAGCGCGAGCACGCCTAAGGAAGCCATCGCCAAAATTGCTTTCCGCATTTCTTTTCACCTCAAGTCCAAACAGGTTATTATGGTTCGCTTCGCTAAACAGACTATCGCGGGAATCAAACATATGTTTCTAGTATCTTTCGATGCATATATCTAACCCCGCGTATGCGTCACACATTTTGCCCATGAAGAAGGCTAAGTAGCGAGCTGAAAAACAGATGACATTTAACTGACAATCCTGAGACAAATCCTCATCCTGCGTTTCTTACTCTAGTCACAAGCGTAGGGGCTTATTTTGCGAAAATCTCGAAAAATTGTCTTCTTCTTTCCGTCGTTTGCGAGCTCTGAGGCTACGGCGCCACTGGGAATACTCGCCGTTGCCACTCCTCTCATCCGGGCGGGGTTCGAGGTTGTGCTGATCGACTCCACCATTACTCCGAATTTTAAGCAGCGCGTGCTCACCGAAGTGCGTGACGCTCTTTGCCTTGGCGTATCTCTGGTGACGGGGCCTATGATCCGGGAAACGGTCGATATCGCAAAGACCGTCAAGGCATGGGACCCTGACTTCCCGATCATTCTGGGGGGATGGCATCCATCCCTGCTTCCGAAACAGACGCTTGAAGCACCTTATCTTGATTACATCGTTCGCGGCCAGGGTGAGGAAGCGCTGCTTGAGCTTGTCCAGCACATCGCGAATGGCTCGGCTCCCGACTTCGTTGCCGGCATCGGTTTCAAGCGCGATGGGAAAATGATCATGACGCCGGAGCGGCCGCTGAGACCGCTTGTGGACATGCCGCCCAAGGCTTATCAGATCGCCGACTTCGACGCGTACGAGCGCAGCTGCGGCAGGCGCTGGGCGATGTATACCTCCAGCCTGGCCTGTCCTTTCAATTGCTCGTACTGCACGAACTCGGGTGTTTATGGGCGCAAGTGGAATGCGCTGCCTCCCGAGCAGTTTGTGGAAGAGACAGTGGATCTGAGCCGCAGGTATGCGCTGGAGATGCTGTGGATTGTCGATGACAATTTTCTGGTCGATCTTGACCGGGCGCGTGGGATTGCAGAGGGACTGGTGCGGGCAAACTCGCATTATCGCTGGAGCATTCAGGGCACTACGAACCTCACCTCGCGGCTTTCCGTCGAAGATCTCAAGCTTTTAAGCCGCGCGGGCCTTCACCAGATTTGCCAGGGTGTTGATTCCGGATCGCAAACGGTTCTCAATGCCATGCACAAAGACTGGCAGGACTTTGAATCAATCCATGAAAGCGCAGCCCGGTGTCTGGCTGCGGGCATTCGTCCTTCGTTCAACATCATCTTCGCTTTCCCGGGAGAAGGCCGGAAAGAACGCCGTGAAACTGTCCGCTTCATGATGGACATGTGCAGGCGTCACCCCGGTACTGAGTTCTGGACCAATATCTTCACGCCGTATCCCGGCTCTCCGATCTTCGAGAAGACAGAGGAGCTTGGCATCGAAGTTCCCAAATCACTGGAGGCCTGGGCAGATTTCTTTCCCCGCTACACGAAACTCCCCTGGCTGAAAGGAGCTGAGCACAACCGGCTACAGGTGACTCGAGATTATCTTCGTATCGCCTTTGACCGCATTCCGATCGCTACAGACAAACGCGGACCGATCACACGGCTGGCGCAGAAAAGCATCTCATTTCCCGCGCGCTGGCGCCTTGACCGCGATATCTATAAATTCCCTGTAGAATTGTGGCTCAATAACAAGCTGAAGAAGTACACCGCAATGAAGCCAGCCGTTGATGCGAAGAGACTTGCAAATACTCCCGCAGAAGCGGCGTGCTGATGGGGGCATTGTTATGAGCGGATCCGGAAAAGCGAAAGACAGAGTTGGATTTCAAACGGATGTGCTGCTTACGCACTCGTACCATCTTCCGTACGACCAGAAGCAGATGCGTAAGATGCAGCCTTACTCGCCTATCGGCACGTTGTATGCGGCTACGTCGCTTCGCGCGAATAATTTTTCGGTCGCCGTCTTCGACCCGATGCTCGAGGATCCGGCAGGCATCGTTCAGGCGCTGAAGACACATCGCCCTCGGATTGTCGCTATCTACGAAGATGACTTCAACTTCCTTTCGAAGATGTGCCTGACACGGATGCGGGAGGTCGCATTTGCGATCGCCGCAGCCAGTCACGAGGCAGGCGCCATGGTGATCGCTCACGGCTCGGATGCAACGGATAACGCCAGGCTGTTTCTTGAGAGCGGCATCGACTACATTCTGCAGGGCGAGGCAGAGCAGACACTAGCCGAGCTGTGCTCCGCACTTTTGCGCTCCGAGCCGATTGGCGATATCGCGGGGCTGGCGCGTCTCGATGCACAGGGGCGCATGCTGCACAGCTCGCAAAGGCACTCTCAAAATCCAGGGTGGGCAACGCTTGCAGCTCCATCGCGGCACCTGATCGATCTCGCGCCATACAGGAAAGCATGGAAGGAGGCGCACGGATCCTTTTCTGTGAATATGGTGGCCGGGAGAGGATGTCCCTTCCAGTGCAACTGGTGCGCGAAGCCGATCTCCGGTGACAAGTTCCATCTGCGCCCAGCCGGGGAAGTCGCCGAAGAGATGCGTCAACTTAAGGTTGAAGCACAGGCGGAACACATCTGGTTCGGCGATGACATCTTCGCGCTGAACCATCACTGGGTGGAGGAATTTGCTACCGAAGTAGTCGCGAGAGAAGCCTCTTTGCCGTTCAAGATTCAATCACGCGCTGACCTGATGAGTGAAACAACCGTCACCGCGTTGAAGGCCGCCGGCTGCGCCGAGGTGTGGATGGGGGTCGAGTCGGGCTCACAGAAAATTCTCGATGCGATGGACAAGCGACTGAAACTCTCAGCAGTCGTGACCGCCCGCGAGCGCCTGCAGGAGGCGGGGATCCGTGCCTGCTACTTTCTGCAATTCGGGTATCCCGGCGAGAGTTGGGAAGAGCTTCAGGCAACCATGGCATTTGTCCGCAAAACGCGGCCGGACGATATTGGTATTTCCTTTTCCTACCCGCTGCCGGGCACTGTTTTCTATGAGCGCGTGAAAGCGGAACTCGGACCCAAACGCAACTGGACCGACAGCGATGACCTTTGCATCATGTTCAAAGCCGCCTATACGACCGACTTCTATCGCGCCGTGCGCGACGCTCTGCACGCGGAGGTCAGCGATTGGTACACGGTTCCAACTGCTTCAAACGCTGTCTCTCACACCGACGAGTTGTGGCAAAAGGTCTACGCGCTTGAGCCTGTGAGCAGGAATGCGGAGTCCACCAATTTCTCAACAAAGACTGTCGGAGACTCGAGTGGTACGGAATCGGGACTGTTTCCGCTAAGCGAATTAATTGCCGCAAGAGGAGTCTGAATGCGAGACCTTCTGCTTACGCACGGCTACTTCTTGTTTGAAGATCCGAAGGAGCGGCAGATCATGAAGCCTTACGCTCCGCTAGGGATCCTCTATATTTGCTCGCATCTGCGCAACAAAGGATTCAGTGTCGATGTATTCGACACGACATTCTCCGGCCGCGAAGAGCTGTTCAGTTTTCTTCGCGCGGAAAAGCCGTCTGTACTCGGGATTTATGCGAATCTAATGACGCGCGGCAACGTCATTGAGATTCTTGCGGTCGCGCGTGAAGCCGGGTGGAAAACGGTCGTAGGCGGTCCGGAGCCTGGCGCGTACACGCTGGAGTATTTGAAGGCAGGCGCGGATTTCGTCGTCTCGGGAGAAGGCGAGTTGACGATGGAAGAACTGCTTCAGGCTCTGCGCAGTGGGGAAACAGACTTCTCGAAGATTGGCGGCCTAGCATTTCTCGATCAGGACGGCCAGATGTGCCAGATGCTTGCGCGCAGCCAGATCGCCGATCTCGATCAGCAGCCCTGGCCTGCGCGGAACGCTATCGATCTGCGCCGCTACGTAGAAACCTGGCGTACCCACCACGGAAGCGGTTCGGTCAACTTCATCACGGCTCGTGGATGCCCGTTTCGCTGCAACTGGTGCAGCCACCAGGTGTTTGGCCAGTCACACCGCAGGCGCGATCCTGTGCTCGTAGTCAATGAGGTCGAGTGGCTGCTCGGCGAATACTCCCCGGATATGCTGTGGATCTCGGACGATGTCTTCACCATTAATCATGCGTGGCTGCGCAGCTATGCGAACGAAATGCGCCGCCGCGGCCTGCGTATCCCTTTTGAATGCATCTCGCGCGCTGACCGCTTGAACGCTGAGATGATGGACCTTCTGGCCGAGCTTGGCTGCTTTCGCATGTGGATCGGCTCGGAGAGCGGATCGCAGCGCATTCTCGATGCTATGGATCGCGGCGTGAAGATTGAGCAGGTCCAGAACGCGGTGAAGATGAGCCGTGAACGCGGCATCCAGAGCGGCATGTTTCTAATGTGGGGCTACGAGGGAGAAGAGCTCGAAGATATTGAGGCTACTGTTCGCCATGTCAGCACGTCGCAACCGGATATCTTCTTCACCACGGTTTCCTATCCGATCAAGGGGACGCCTTATTACAAAAGAATCTCTGACCGGCTGGTGCAGCTTGAGCCGTGGGGCAAAACGTCCGATCGTGAACTGAAGATCAAAGGCAGACACACGAAGCGGTTTTATGCCTATGCAGACAAGTTGCTGCGCGACGAAGTAGCTCGCGCCAGAATTTTGCAGGACAGGCGCGCAAACGAGGCAACCCATCTGGACGAGCTTGAGATGAGCATCCAGGAAGCACGCGCCGGTCTGCTCAACACATACAGCGAGGTCGAGCAGTGATCTCCTCACTCGAATCGCACCATGCTGCAGGCGCAGCGTTCGACAGGATGGCCGATCATTACGATGATCTGTTTACCTTCTCGATCGTCGGCCGCGCACAACGCGAGGTTGTGTGGAAACGCGCTGCTGCGACATTTCAACCGGGCAGCCGGGTTCTTGAAATCAACTGCGGCACCGGTGAAGACGCCATATTTCTGGCGAACAGAGGAATCTGTGTGACGGCTTGCGATGCTTCGGGGCAGATGATCGAACATGCGAAGGTGCGACAGGAACTGGAGGCCCCTGAGGCTTCCATCAATTTCCGGGTACTGCCTACCGAGCGACTGTACGAGTTGCCAAAGGAACCTCCTTTTGACGGCGCGTTCTCGAATTTCTCTGGGCTTAACTGTGTTGCTGATCTTCGCTCTGTCTCCGATGAACTCGCAGTCCGTCTCCGGCCAGGGGCGCGACTGCTCCTCTGTCTCTCTACACGCTTCTGTCTTTGGGAGATATTGCACTACGCCGCCAGAGGGAACTTTCGCAAGGCTATGCGCCGTTGGCGGGGAGTATCTCAGGTCAGATTCGACGAGCATTCTTTTCCTGTTTATTACCCAACGATGTGGTCTATGCGCAGATCTTTCGGGACGGAGTTCAGACTGCATTCCGTGACTGGCGTCGGCATCACTACTCCACCTTCTTATCTTGAGGGATGGATCAGGAATCATCCTCGCATGCTTGCCACCATGAAGCATTTCGACGAAGCGGTGTGTAATCTGCCCATATTTCGAAATATCGGTGACCATGTGCTGCTCTCGATGGAGAGAGTCTAGCTATGGCGCGTGCACTCTATGAGATGACGGCAGAAGCTCCGCGCATCGCCGAATATGGAATCCAACTGCAATGCCCTGCCTGCGGTACAAGTTTGGGCGGTTTGCCTTTCGGCAAATGCGCTGATGACCTTTCCTACGATTGCTCAGACTGCGGATTTGCGATTCGAAACCAGAGCGGTATTTGGCAGGGGCTCCCATTGGAAAGGATTGCGTATTTTTCGCGGTTTATTGAGGAGTATGAAAATATCCGCGCTGCTGAGGGTCGCGGCAGCCTCGATGCGGATTTCTATTTGAAGCTTCCTTATGAAGATGTAACGGGAAAGAATGCCTGGCAGTGGAAAATCCGTGCTTGCTCCTATGACGTTCTCAAGCGGAAGTTGCTGCCAAGATTTCTTGACGATAAGAATCAGCCCACGGTGCTCGATCTTGGAGCGGGAAATGGATGGATGAGCTACCGGCTGGCACTTGCGGGATACAGCCCTGTAGCGGTCGACCTGTTGACTAACGATCAGGATGGACTGGGTGCGGCCGTGCATTTCGAGAGACGCCTCGGCACTTTGTTTCCACGCTTCCGGGCTGAAATGTCGCGTCTTCCATTCGCTGATGGACAGTTTGATGCGGTGATCTTCAATGCCTCGTTTCACTATGCGGAGGACTATCGCGCAGCCATGGGCGAGGCTGTGCGATGCACCAAAAAACAAGGCGCTGTCATTATTGCTGACACTCCATGGTATTCCGCGAATGAGAGCGGCGAACGAATGGTGGCCGAGCGTCAGGCGGTCTTCGCACAGAAATACGGCACGGCTTCAAACTCCATCCCGAGTCTTGAATTTCTTACTGACGAAAGGCTAAACCGCCTTGAGCAGGCGTTCGGCCTGCGCTGGGAGCGAAGCAATCCCTTTTACGGGCTGAAGTGGGCGATGCGACCGATGCTGGCGAAACTACGCGGCAAGCGCGAGCCATCACGTTTCCGGATCTACAGCGCGAGGAAAACGGCATGATCATTCTCTTTCATCCGCGCGCTACCAAGCCTCGCAACTGCCGTCTTCCGCTTGCGGTGCTCGCCCTGGCTGCCGTGCTTGAGGGCCGCGAAGAATATGAGATTGTCGACGGAAACCTGGACGAGAAACCGGTTGATACGATTCTCTCTTTGATAGACAGCCATAAGGTTGATCTTCTGGGCGTCTCCTGCATGCCGGGGCCGCAGATGGTCGCCGCAATGGAGACTTCGCGAGAAATAAGGAAGCTGCGTCCGCACATCAAGATTGTGTGGGGTGGCTACTTCCCTGCTATTTATCCGGACTCTGCTTTAAATGCGAAGTACGTCGATTTTGTAGTACGCGGTCAGGGAGAGGATACGCTACTTGAATTGATCGACGCTGTTCGCGGCAAGCGTTCTCTCGACAGCATTCTCGGTCTTTCCTACAAGGATGCTTTCGGACTGCATCGCAACAATGCGGAGCGTCCGATGAAAGGACCGGACAGCTTTCCGTGGTCGCCATTTCATCGGCTGCCGGTTGAGAAATATCTTCGGCCATCTTTTTTCGGTAAACGCACGGCAGTGCATCATGCGAGCATCGGCTGCCCTTTCAATTGCAGCTTCTGCGGCGTGCATGCCGCTTATGGCCGCGAAGAGCGCATGGAATCGCCCGTGCGAACCGTGGCCATTCTCAAACATCTCATCACCGAATATGGCGCCGACTCGGTGCAGTTCTACGACATGAACTTCTTTCTGCGTGAAGACCATGCCCGCGAATTGATGGACCTGCTGACGCCGCTCAACCTGCGCTGGTGGTGTGAAGGCCGCGTGGACATTATGTCGCGCTATTCAGACGAAACAATGGCGGCCATCAAGCGTGCGGGTTGCGCCATGATCTTCTTCGGCGCGGAGTCAGGATCGGACTGGGCGCTTAAAGAGATGCAGAAAGGCATTACAACCGAGCAGACGCTGATTATGGCGCGGCGCACGCGCCAATTCGGAATCATTCCCGAATTCTCATTTGTCGTTGGCAACCCGAAGGATCCGGAGCGGGATACTCGGGAGACACTACGCTTCATCCGCAAGATCAAACGCATCAATCCAGAATCCGAGATCATCGTGCAGCACTACACTCCGACTCCGCAACGCGGCGCGATGTACGGTGATGTCGACGAACAAATATCTTTCCCGGATACTCCGGCGGAGTGGGCGACCAAGAAGTGGATGGACTTCACGCTGCGCATCGATACCAGTGCGCCGTGGATGAAACGCAAGACCAAGAAGCTGATCGACAATTTTGAGATCGTTGTCGGCTCGCGTTGGCCGACCGTGCAGGATATCCGTGCGCCCCGCTGGAGCCGGACTTTACTGAAAACTCTCAGCGCATGGCGCTATGCCCTGCGCATCTACAGCTTTCCTATTGAGTTGCAATGGGCGAACCAGTTTATCCAGTTGAGAAAACCAAAGCGCGAGAGCCTGTGAGCGCGCTATCTCAACTCGAGAAGACTGCACACAGCACAGACGTGTTTTCCGCCTGGGCAGGTGTCTATGACCAGCAGCAGAATCCGTTGCTGGTGCTGGAAGAGCGCTATTTATTACGTCTTCTTCCGGACATACGGGACCGTGACGTTCTCGATGTAGGATGCGGAACGGGGAGATGGCTTGCTCAGCTCAGCCGATTGAACCCGCGTTCCCTGCACGGTATCGATTCCTCGTCTGAAATGCTTTCAACGGCAGCAGCCAAGAACATTCCGCGAGTACGGTTGTCCGCGTCTTCATGCACGGCTCTTCCCGTCGAAGATGCGAGTGCTGACGTGCTGCTCGCCTCCTTCGTTTTGAGCTACGTGGACGATTTGAAGAGCGCTGCAAGAGAACTTGCTCGGGGGGCAAGGCCAGGAAGCGATCTTTTTCTGTCGGACATGCATCCCGAAACGGCAACCCGCCTTCGCTGGAAGCGATCGTTCCGTGTCGGCGAAGTTGAACTGAAGCTGCCAGCAAACCGGTGGAGCATTCAGGAGGTACTGGATGCGTTCAAAGCAGCGGGTTTCGTAGAACGTGCGGTCTTGGAACTCTCGTTTGGCGCGGCGGAAGAAGATGTCTTCGCTGCACATAGTAGACTGGAGCGCTTCGCTGAAGCAGAGCACCTTCCTGCAATCTATCTGGTACACCTTTCGAAACCGCATGCCGCGGCTGTCCTATTGCACGATGAAAGCGCGGAGAAAAGTCGGCACTTTCTCCACGGAGGACAATGCGCGTTGGGCCCGGGCGAGAAAGTTGCCGCTTCTATCGCTGTTAATGGCGAAGAAGTCGGTGCGGTGAGCAGCCAGTGTCCGTTGACGATGACTAGCCCTGCCCTGAAGCTTGATCTCTCGGGTTACCTTGTTCTGCCGGGACTGATCAATGCGCACGATCACCTGGAATTTGCTCTGTTCCCGAGGCTGGGAAGAGGATGCTACAGAAACGCGGAGCAGTGGGCGCAGGATATCCAGCAAAACGATTCGGAAATTATTGCTACCCATCGAAGAATTTCGAAGCGCACGCGCCTGTGGTGGGGCGGCATCCGCAATCTCCTTAGTGGAGTGACAACCGTATGTCACCACAACCCGATCGATCCATGCCTGCTTGAACAGGATTTTCCAGTGCGTGTCATCTCTGGTTTTGGATGGGAGCATTCCCTTCCTTTTGCGGTAGATGTGCCTGCTACGCACGGCAATACATTAGAAGACGAACCGTTTATTATTCACGCCTGCGAAGGCATCGATGAGCAATCAAAAGAAGAGTTGTCGAAGCTCGATGCGCTTGGAGTGCTTGATCAAAGAACGGTGCTGGTTCACGGGCTTGCCCTTGATGCAGAAGGAGCGGGCCGGTTAAACGCTCGTGGCTCTTCACTGATAACGTGCCCCTCGTCGAATGATTTCCTCTTTAGAAGAACACCAGCGCAAGGGCTCTTGAAGTCGGTTTCCCGACTTGCGCTTGGCAGCGATTCATCTCTTACTGCCGCGGGAGATCTGCTTGATGAAATACGCTTCGCAGCTCATGAGTCCGCGCTACCTACACGGCAACTCTACTCGATGGTGACAGACTCACCTGCTTCCATTCTTCGACTTAAGAATGGTGAGGGCTCGATGCGGCCCGGGGTCGTTGCCGATCTCGTTGCAGTGCGCGATCAAGATCGCGATCCTGCAGACATCCTCTGCTCACTCTCTGTAAGTGACATCGAGCTTGTTATGTCAGCGGGCCGTGTCATGCTCGCGTCGGAAGATGTTTTCGCGAGACTACCTTTGGAGGATCAAGGCGGCTTAGAACCACTCTCGGTTGATGGAAATATCCGGTGGTTACGCGCACCGGTCAAAGAACTTTTGTATGAGGCGGAGAACATTCTGGGAAATGGCGCCGTACGTCTGGGAGGAAAGTTGCTATGTCTTCCCAACTCGTAAATGTGGATATTAGCAAGGCTGGGCAGGAAGAGTCATATCCTGTCGTTACTCGGAATGGCTATCCTTCTCATCGGCTGCAAACACTGCCGATTCTCATTTTGAATGTCCACGAGCGATGCAACTGCCGCTGCCTGATGTGTGACATCTGGAAGCGTGAGAGCAGCAGCGAACTCAACATGGAAGAGTTTGCACGTCACAGGACGTCGATCATCAATCTTGGCGTGCGTCAGGTTGTTTTGACAGGCGGAGAGCCTCTGATGCACAGCAACCTGACTGCGATTTGCTCTTTCCTTCGAGAATGTGGCGTCAAGATCACCCTGCTTTCGACCGGCCTGCTGCTCAAGAAGCATGCTGCGCTGGTAGCTTCGTGGATCGATGAAATCATCGTCTCACTCGACGGGCCTGAAGAGGTGCATGACTGTGTGCGCCGGGTGCGTAGTGGCTTCCAACTGATACGAGACGGCGTTCTTGCAGTAAGGCAACTTAAGCCGAAGATACCAATCAGCGGGCGAAGCACGGTACAGAAAGCGAATCATGCACTCCTCAGGCAAACCGTGCTGGCAGCTCATTCACTTGGCCTTGACTCTATTTCTTTTCTTGCTTCCGACGTCACCTCGCAGGCATTCAATCGCGAACTGGTCTGGCCGGGGGAACGACAAGGCGAGATCGCGCTCTCGGCAGATGAGGTCGCCGCGCTTGAAGCGGAAATAGATCTATTGATCCACGATTGCAGCGATGACCTCGCGAGTAAATTCATTGTTGAGTCGCCCGAAAAACTACATCGCATCGCGCGGCACTTTCGGGCACACCTGGGACAGCTTCCATTTGTAGCGCCGAGATGTAATGCTCCGTGGGTATCCGCAGTAGTTGAGGTCGATGGGACAGTACGACCCTGCTTTTTTCATCAAGCGAACGGCAGCATTAAGGATGCGACTCTCGAAGAAACGCTCAATAGCGGAGAGGCCCAATCTTTTCGAAGTACGCTCAATATTGCCGATAATCCCATCTGCAAGCGCTGTGTGTGCTCGCTCAACTACACGGATGTTAAGTAGCGTGTGTCAGCTACCACTCGTTTCGGCTCTGATTCGTTTCCATATAAGTCCTGATCCAAAGCGCCGACTGTAGCTGCAATGACTTACACCATGCCCGGTGCATCCCGTCCACATCTTCGACGGAATGTCCCTTCGCGGCCAGATAAGGCTTGATGGTTTCGTTCAACACGGCAATAAACGCGATGATGTCACGCAGAGGCACATACGGCGTCGAAGTGACTGCATCCACATGATTCTTCTTCAGGCTCGTGTGCCGTAAAGCTATTTCCTCCTGGTAGTTGATCCAGTCCTGATCATATGGCCGCAGGCAGGTGTCCAGAATCCATTGTTCAAAGCGAAGGTTGCTCTTTGCCAAATATTCAGGAATTGCATTCCCTTCAGGAGTGCGGGAGTGTCTGGCGAGGTTCGGAATGCCAGCAATAATGCCGCTGCGCCAGTGCTCGACTATTTGCCTGGTCTGGCCAGCAAGCACCTCACCCGCTAGCTTCAGGTTGCGCTGGTCTTCCTCGGTAAATCCCACGCTGATTTTCAAATCCTCCAACTCGCGCATTGAAACAGGCGAGACGCTGACTTCCGAGGTCCCGTACGTATATCCGTGAATATCGTCGGCGACTTTTTTCATCGCATGTTCTCCCTTGTCGATGATGTGCTCATTAAATAGGTATCTCATCCTTTGGAGATTGGAGGCACCGATGAAAACAATGGAATGAGTCCTTCAAGGAGGGTTGGGTGAGTCAGAACAGCATCGCGCAAAGCCGTATACGGAAGCTGCGCGATCATCGCAATCTGCACGGAAGCCATAATTTCTCCGGCGCCCACGCCGAAGACAGTGAAGCCTAGAATGCGATCGCTTTCCGTGTCGACGAGAACTTTCATGAATCCTCTTGTCTCGGAGAGCGTGCGCGTGCGCAGGACGGCGACCATCGGAATCCTGCCAACCCGGTAGGCGATGCCATTTGCCTTTGTCTCTGTCTCGTTGAGGCCGATTCGCGCCAACTCGGGATCAGTGAACATGCAGTAAGGCACTTGCCGTCCCGTAGTCACGCGATGACCACCGGTGAGATCTGCGAGTATGACTCGAAAATCGTCGAAAGAGATGTGAGTGAAATGCGGACTGCCTGCGCAATCGCCTATAGCCCAGATATCGGGCGCCGTCGTGCGAAGCCGCTCATCCACTTTGATATAACCGCGGCCCGTGAGTTCGACTCCAGCCAGTTCGAGTCCGATGCCATTGGTGTTGGGGGTGCGGCCGGTCGCAACCAGAATATGTGAGCCTTCGATGATTTTCTCCGAGCCGCGCTGCATGGCTCGCAACTTCACTGACTGACCGGAAACTCCCTCGACGCCGGTGATTTGCGTGCTCACCGCAAGCTCGATGCCTTCATCGTGGCAGAGTTCATGGAGAGCCTGGGAGACGTCCTCGTCTTCCCTGTGCGCCAGCCGCTCGTTCCGATCGATAACCGTCACCTCGCTGCCGAAACGGCGCATAGCCTGCGCCAGTTCCAGCCCTACGTAGCCGCCTCCCATTACAAGAAGATGCTGCGGAATGTGATCCAATTCGAGGGCTTCGATATGCGTCAGCGGCTTTGACTCGGAAAGCCCGGGGATGTCTGGGAGAGTCGCGTGCGTGCCGGTACCGATAACAATATTTCTTCCGCGAATGACGCGGGTTCCTCCATCAGGAAGCGTTACCTCAAACGTTTTAGGTCCGATGAATCGCCCCGATCCGATGAGCAACTCCGCTCCGCTTGCTTTGAAGTTGTCGAGATGCATGTTGACCAGGCCGTCGACCATCTTGCGCTTGCGATCGCGCACAGCGGACATATTGATCTTGAAATTATCTTTTGTAATTCCAAACTCTTCGCTTCTCTCGAAGTAAGAGGCGACCTTGGCGCTGTGGATTATGTTCTTGCTGGGAAGACAGGCGATGTTGGGGCACGAACCACCGATATATCTGCGCTCGATAACGAGGACACGCTTTCCTCGTTTGGCCATCGTCCACGCGAGGTACTTGCCTCCTTCGCCGCTGCCCAGAACTACAAGGTCATAGTCTTCCGCATTCGAGAGATTCTCGTTCAGCGATTGTTCGATGCGATCCATATGACTCCTTCTTTCTATTGCTCGCGAGCGAGGATTTCCATCCATTCCGGAAATCAAAGTTGCCGATTCCGGGGTTCGAAGTATTGCAGTATACCGCGCTTCATTCCAGCGTGGGGCAAGCTGCGATGTTAATGCCGAATGAAAGTTTGGGTGCGCGGACTGTAATTCAACGGCGGCGGGTTGCTCTTGCATGTCGGGGCTTCTAGCATTAGTCTTCGCAAAGTATTCTGCGAGATCGATTCGCGTAGCTGCTATCCGATTACATCGAACAGCGAGGTGCAACATGCAGAAGCTGGTATCTCCCGAACCAACCATCGAGATTGAGGACGATCGCACAGCAATCAGCGTGGAGGCCTTGAGACGGGCCATCCTGGACAATCTCTACTACCTGGTGGCTAAAACGCAACAGTCTGCGACCGATCTTGATTTCTTCACCGCGGTCGCATACACGGTGCGCGACCGCATCCTGGCACGATGGCTTGCGACGCTGGATTGTTACAGGAGAGAAGATGTTCGCGTCGTCAGTTACCTGTCCGCGGAATTCCTGATGGGGCCGCATCTTGCAAACAATCTGCTCAACCTTCAGCTTGAGGTTCCTTTTCGGCAGGCTGTGGCTGAGTTGGGTCGTGACCTTGATGTCATCGTGGAGCAGGAGCGAGAGCCGGGTCTCGGGAATGGCGGTTTGGGCCGGCTGGCAGCCTGCTATCTGGATTCGATGGCAACCCTGGGGATTCCCGCTGTTGGATATGGCATTCGCTACCAGTTCGGCATCTTCCAGCAGGAAATCC
>Ga0206829_10066_pt1 | contig 40625 bp, 30 predicted proteins | sample Alteio_BWOrgCont_75_FD_152862 | JGI IMG/M metagenome (GOLD analysis project Ga0206829, IMG submission 152862) | Enriched cells from forest soil in Barre Woods Harvard Forest LTER site, Petersham, Massachusetts, United States -... | ecosystem: Environmental > Terrestrial > Soil > Temperate forest >... | reverse complement strand
TCACAATGTTTACAAATCCGTCACAGATTTTATGCGTTACTCTATCCCATTTATCATCTTTCCATGAGTATGCCTTTAGCATTTTAGGGCCACTTCTATTGTATTGAGTTGGATCAGCTTCAAGCTGTGAGGGTTTAGTATTTTCAACTAAAAAAACAAATTCATCAAAGTTTAAAAAATAGATATTTGCTCTTTTAGCATTCCATGATGTATAATATAATCCCAAAGCATGGTTTTCATTAATTCGGACATCATCCTTATTTAGCCTTTCAGATTTCAGGTAAAAGCCTGAGCCACCATATTGGTTAAATACCTTTGTTTCACCATGCTCTAAATAAGTTACGTTTCTTGCCCAGTTTAAACAGATCATTTCTTTATTCAAATCTTTTGACCCTTTTGAAAAGATCAGATTACGGTAATTTTTGTAGTTATCTTTAAACGGCTTTTGGTTTAGCTGAATATGAACAACAAGCAATGGAATATTTAAGAACATTCCACCCTGTACAGAATTAAAGTCAATGGTATCAAGGGTGTCTGAGCATATCAACGTAACAAGGCGGGAAGATTCGGACTGATTTGAAATGACATAAAACGTATTTCCCAGTATGAGATTGTCTCTTTCCCAAATAGCTTCGCTACCTCCAAATGGGTAGTTTTTAAATTGAATAATTATAACCTTATTAGGCTCACCATTATTATTATTTGTATTTAGAAAATAACAAACGGGATCGAAAAACTTATGCGCCTCAGTTTTTATTTTTTGTTCAAGCAAATCTTCGTCGTAAATCCATATTATATTTTCATTTGCTGTAATAATAGCTTTTAATTCAATTGGGTTTATTGATTGGCATCCAATAATCCAAACTTTGTCCTGTTGCGGGAACCTATTTTGAAATAACAAATCTACAATGCTATCCCATGGACAAGAATACTCTGGTGTAATAGCAAGTTCTACAGCTTCATTTAGGGCAATATCAAAGAATTTATCAAATTTCTTTTTTGCCCGTTGTTTATTTGCGCCCCAAATACCTGTATTGTCATATTCAATTTCATCCTGTATTTGTAATAATAAGGTTTTATAGTTGAGAGAATCCTGCGTGAGACAAGTTAGGTTTGGTCTTTGTAAACTACGGCCATTCTGAGTCCAAAAGTCGGTAATAAAATGAGCTGCCATTTACAATGGTTTAAGTTGAGAGATTAATTTTACGAATATTTTTTAAGTAATAAAAATAATTAATAACAAAGTGTAACAGTGGTTAATCATTTACCCCTTGAAATATTTTTAGCGTTTCCCTGAACCAGAAGCTTATGATTAAATCTTAGGCGAGTGAATTGATTATTACGGGAAGTGAAAAAGCATTATTTCTAACATTGTCTTATTTTGCAAATCATCTTTTTGCCTGAAAATGAAACTGAAGTTTGAATCATTGTTTTTACCCAATGATTCCATGAAATAAAAATGTTTTTGGGCCTCGCCTTCAATTTGATCTAAAACGTTCGAGAAATCTTTATTTGCTACAAAAAAGATTATGGCCACCTTGGTATCCCGCCATGTGATGTAATTATCAAATAATTGATTAATAGTAGAATGAAATATTGCTGCGCCAGCCCACCACTTACATTCCGCTATAAAAAGATTATTCCCTTTTTGATCTTTTAATAAGATATCTGTTTTTCCTCCCTTATTAAATGTTTCACCGGTAGCGGTAGTTTTTTCATATCGGCCAGTAAGGTTAGTCAAAAAATGATCTCGTAAACCTTCCTCTGATTGGTTTCTATAAACTTGAGGTTTTTTTTCCAGATCTTTACCATAATCAGAAAAAGTTTGAAGAATGTCTTTGTATAAATCATTTGGAAAATCAGTGGATGGCAGCTTTTTCTTTTTAACAATTGGCAGTGCCAAGGGCAGAAAATCATCATCATAAATCCTTTCAAATCCTCTGTCCGTTAAACGAAGGCACTCAGGACTATCTTCTTCATATAATAAAAATCCTTGCTCAATTAACCCATTTATAGCCGGGAATAATAAGTCTTGTTCTTTGGGATTTAATTTATGCAGAATTTGAAAGTTGATTACGCGCATCATTACAATGTGTCCTGATTTGCTGTTTGTTTTCCGAAATAAATCCAAAATAATTTCTTGTAATTCTTCTTTTGATTTCATTGATGATTTCGAGTTGGTTTTATTTAAAAGCTGATGGGTACAAATGTTTGATTTTCTCTTATGTATAGATCGGTTTATTTCACAGAACAATTTTTGCAAACTTCTATATTCAGCTATGTGAACTGCAATAACATTAAACTCCTTTGATTTTATTTTACAATAGTATTTTATCGAATTGTAAAGTGTTTTTAATCGTCTGTCAGATTGCCAAATTTCCCCGATTTTTGTCGGTACATACCCTGATTCCTTTATGGTTTCATCCCTCATTTCTGATCTATATTGAATCTGCTGTAAATATTGATTCAGATCGCGTAGTACTTCGTTTTTCAAGTCAATTGGGGTGCGATGCAATGAAATTCGTTCAAAATATTTTTTTGATTCCAGATAGTCGTTTCTAAAATCTCTTTTTAATTGATTAAAATAGTTTTCGTCGATTAATGTCCCTGAATCAATTTTTTTTAGTACTGTATATGCGTCCATAACTTATTATATTCTTTGAAATTACGGATGCTAATCTAATATAGTCTAACTTTTGCTGATTATAAGATATTTCAATGCTGGATCGTTCATCAACCTTTCCATTTCAGCTTCCACAATCTCCTGAATGTCAAGTTTTACCTGTAGGTAATTTTGTTGCACCATTGAATTGTCTAATTTTCTGACAACAGGTATTTTCTTATAATTTTCCTGCTCTTTTTTCAAAGCATCGTGATCGTTTAATATCTCACAATGGAATGTTTTAAGGGCTATTTTACAATCCGGGTTGTCGGCAACCATGCCTACAAACTCTCCCGAACTAAGGGATGAAATGGTAGAAGGCGGTACTGCTGACTCCAACTGTTTAGAACGACTAATAGAAGTATCCTGGCTGTTTATAGAGAGGCTTTCCCGGTCTTGCATGATTTTGCCAAAACGCTCACTTAGACTTTTTGAGGTATCACCTGATACCTGGCCGGAGATAATATTACCGCAGATATTAACTATAACATCTGCTTGCTCCCTGCCATAATCCTTTCTTATCTGGCTAAAATCCTGAACACCCAAACAAGACGCTATTTTATTGCTTCGTCCTGTGGCAATTGGGCCTTCCATATTTAAATATAAGGTAGGATATTCATCGAGAACAACACTGATCGGCAACATCTTCGGTTTATTAACCTGTTTAATAAGCCGGTTGCCAATTAAAGAAATAACGGCTCCGTAGATCTGTATTTTTTGCGGGTTATTGCCCATGCAAACCACCTTTGGCTTTTCTGGGTTGTTAATATCCAATGTGAAATCATTGCCGGAAAGTACATAGTAAAGTTGTGGCGAGGACAGCCTGGCCATCGCAATTTTAGCCGAACCAATTTGTCCGGCCAGTTGTTCTGGTGCATCGATATAGGCATCTATAAACGGATTGATATAAACTTCGATCTCTTTTTCCAGCCGCAGGATGGAAAACAAACGATCATATTCCACCTGCATTAATTCAATGACATGGGGTAAGGTGCAAAATTCACCATCGGCATACTTGCGCAGGAACCAGATGATTGCAGTAACGAAATTTATTGCAGATTCGACAAAAAAATCTCCTTGTTTTTTAATCCAGTCGCGGTTCAACCCTAATAAAATGGTACGGGCAGACTCTGTGCCGTCAGTGATGTCCAGCATCCCGGATGGTTCTAAAGGATTGCAGCGGTGACTTCGGGATAGGTCATCAAAGTTTATAAAATAGCACTCGCACGTACCTTTATATTTGTCTTTGTTTTTTAACCAGGTATTATAGGCAATCTGGGATAGGTCAGGAAATTTAAAGTCATAGATGAACATGGTGAACCCTTTTTTTATGTGCTGGGTAATCACGTGCCGGATGACGAAATAACTTTTCCCAGAACCAGGGCTGCCCAAAACGAGTAACCCTCGAAAGGGATTAATTACATTTATCCAACTCTTACGAACCTTGCCCTTCAGGTTATATTGTGCAGGAAGGTTGATCGAAAATTCATTTTCCAATAGCCGCTCTTCCTGTGGAAATGTTTCATTCTCCTTGTTGAAAATATCATTTTTCAGCCGGTCTTTAATGATCCGGGAGAGCAACCCGCCACCCGTCATGGACAACACATAGCCGATGCCGGTAAGCGCCATATACAGAACAGCTAACGTGATTACTTGTGCTTTTAATAACAGGATGAGCGAACTGATAAAGTAAGTAAGCAGCCCGGTAAGGATATAGGCAAATGCTGTTTTAAATGTCTGTTTTTCATCCTTCCGGCCTCTTGAACCTAACAGCGAAATGGCTAAAAACCCTAAAGCAATCAGCTTTGATTTATATAAATTGCTGAATAACCCGGTATGGTTGATATTAGCCATCAGGTTATCGCTCAGATGTGCCGTAAGGTGCCACTGCTCAAATGCTCCATAACAGAAATAGTAAAAATGCAATCCCAATACCACTATGCTAATCAACCTGGTCATATCCAGAATTTGCCTGAGCGCCTGTTCGTTTTCTCCTGTCTGCATGATCGTAATCGTTTAAATGTTTATAAATTATCAGATAAGCGTTTCCGCTTTTTCTTCTTTCGTTTCAAATCAAATGGCATTGTATCCCCGGTGTATTCCTGCTGCAATAAGGTGTCGATCAAACCCGTATTAAGCGACATTGCCTCATTATCACTTGTCGGTGTGTATTCCTTATTGCCCGGTTCGTACATATCCTTTTTTTCGGCCTGCTGGTCGATTTTGGGCGCTACAGGCACCGCTTCACCACACCTTTCGAGTATGGCCTTTGCACTGTATTGTTTGCCTAAGTCGCTACCGTTAAATACAACCTTCGCCTTATGGTCTACGTAGGTGATGCCATAAATGCGCCCCTCATCATTCTGACGGAGTACGGTTGCAATACCTTCCTTTTCCAATGCTTTCATTAAGTCCTGTAAGGATTGCTTTGAATTTCTCAACAAGGCCATGTCTATGACATTCTTTACCCGTTTGCGTAAAGGGTCTTTTAATGATTCATTCTTCTGAAAATTGGCTTCCAACTTTTTCAAGGTTGGTTTCATAAAGAATGCGCTGGCCTTGATCGCTGCGCCAACCTTGTTGCCGTTGTCATCCAGTACCCGGTAGCTTAGGCCGTTGTTGCCGTACATATTGGAACCTTCACCGCCCCGGTCTGCGTTAATGTTATACAGCTTCAGCAAGGCATTTAGTTCAGGTAACGAGGAATATTTATAGCTGTCCAAAACAGCTTTCAGGACATTATTTATGGCCCGCTTGGTTTCAATTTTTCCGTACTGAACCTTTGGTACATTAACTGGTTCCTGCTTGTATTTTTCGGTATTCTTGCTGTCCTCTGCCTTGACCAAACCGAAGTCAATTTCAATAGCTTTACGTGCTGTCTCCGACTGGTTCCTGCCGATGTTTTGTGTATCCACCCGCTTGCCATCTGCCCTTACTTTTACCGATACAACGTGGAGGTGTGGGTGTCCGGCATCGAAATGCTGGTAGACTAAGTACGGCAGGTCTCCCAACCCGATTTGCTCCATGTAGGTATTGGCAATGGCTATTAACCGCTCCTGCCCAATCTGTTCGGAAGGGTCAAAATTCAAGGAGATATGTATGGCATTTCGTGTCACGTTTTCATTCAATGCGGCCTGGTTTAGCAGCCTGTTTATTTTCTGTTCAAAGGACAAAAAGGCATTGTCTATCGGATAGTTTTCAGCGGTTAAAAACTGCGCAACACCTTGCTTAACCTTCTGTTCGTTGTAGTTCAAAGTCCTTCTGATGGAGGGGTTTGTGTCGAAGATCGCAACCATGATTCGCCAATTTTTTGGATATGATTTTTAATCTCATCGACCTGCTTTTCTACGTTCCGTCTGGTCAGTTCATAGCTGATGATCCAGTTCTCCGGATGGTCAGTTTGCTTCATCGAATTGAGTTTTCTTACCGCCTGGTTGAAGTTGTTACTGAGCGCATACAGGGACTTTTTAAGCGGCATCAGCTCTGTCATAAAGTCATCCAAAGACTTATTTCGGTATAATACAGTAAGGTGTTTGTCGAACAGTTTATTGCGGATATACTGGCTTAGTTTCCGGCAGGTGGTCTTTTTAAACTGCGACTGCAGCTTGTTGTATTCGTCTTCCGTCAGGCGGGTATGCAGCCATTTGGTCTTGTTGGTGTCCTTCTCTTTCATCTCTTATCTTTTCACGTTAGTGGACAAATCATAAGTTTTGCAGCCGGCAGGCCCGCCAGCGAGTTCCGAGCGACCGGCGGTTAAATTTCGGTTGTGAAACAACCGGACATTTAACCGGTTGCAAAAACCAGCAACCTCACCTTAAAAGGCCGGTTAACAGCCCTTGTGTCGGAAAATCACAGTTCAAAGCCATTTTTTGCGGAGTGTCGCCTTCTGTATCTTAGGTGATCAGGGTACAAACTTGTATGAATGTCCTTATATCCTTTTCTTATGAGCCACTCATTGACATCTTTATAGCCCTTATACAGGGTGCTGGAATCATGGTATTTTTCACTTAAAGATTGCGCATAGCTACTGCAATTTTGTCCGGCCTGATCGCGGTCAAGATGAAGCCATATTGCGCTGCTATGTTGTTCCATGAATGGGCGTGCCCGTTCAAAAAGGGCAAGGGAATTGAGAATAACGGTATCAATGTCCTGACGGTTTAATATTTTATAGTACGTTCTATCAGAAAGGAAATCAAAAAAACCTTCGTACACAGCAACATTATAGTGTCCGTGCTTTAGCGTTGTAATATCTTTGGGAGAACTGCTCCCTTTGAAATATGGGCTGCGTAATTCGTACCCGCCGGAATCATTTTTAAAGCCAATCGCCTGATATATTTTGCCATTGGTTTCATAGCGGACTTCCCGGCAATATCTTTCCGCAATTTCCAAATCAATCTTTCTTTTTTTTAAATAAAGGATCAGGAATTTGGAGGTAATTTTTTCTTCGCCAAGGATGGTTATTTTTTGTTCAATTGTTTCTACGAGACTGGTAATATGCTGCTGAAAAGAAAAACCTGTACCTAATTTGTGCAGCAATTCGCCTACGGTGCATTGGTAGTATAGTACACCAAAGTCAATGATATTTCCACCTTTGCCCAACCCGTGGTCATACCACCTGTTCAGGTTTCGATTGATTTTGAACGAGGGGGTCATTTCACTTCTTAACGGGGACAAATACCAGTAGTCCGCCTTGCTTATCCTAACCGGGGTGAATCCCAAACCATTCAGGTAAGCTACCATATCCCATTGCCTGACCTCCATACAAGTCAGCCCCTTATTGTTGTTTTTCATACCGCACTTTTCTGTTTCACAAATCCTTATGGACACGAAAGTAAATAGCGTTTCTGGTTCCATCACCAGCCCTTCAAATTTTGAAGGGCTGGTGATCATTTGAACATCGGCATTTAACTTAGCCTAAAATAAAAACGAGCGATATGAGTAACGTGTTAACATGGAAAGCTGCACTGGATAGTGGCTGTGAGCCTCGCCTTTATCCATACACCGCAGCAGATGTCCCAATGGGACAGTATGAGGCAACCCTTGACTTTAAGGTCTGGTCTAAAAACACAATGGGGATCAGTTGTTATTTTACGGAGACAGCCAATGGTAAAAAATTCCGGCTTACCGTATTCCGGAGAAAGGAAGATGAGCAGTACGTCTTAGAGAACGATTCAATTGATTTTAAGGAGTGTGCTATCGATGTCGCCTACCTGATAGCTGTGACCCAAAACAAAATGGGGAACGCAGTCTTTAAGAGTGCGTCCCCTGTCCATCCTTAATGTAAAAAAGTGCGTGAAGAAAAGTGATTGTTGAATGATTAATTTTAAAATTATGCTAAACTCAAATGATGCGGCCATCGTATTGGATACGATATTAAGTAGCCCAGGTATGAATGAAATGGTGAAGATCGACTTTAAGATTTCCCGCAAAAATGTATTGCTGTTAAGCAGTGTCATTGAACGCGGATTATCGGCAAAGGATGATGACAAACCGAGTATTGTTGACCATGTTCAAAAGGAAAGCTTGCAGGAGCTGACCTCTTTTTCGGTAGAATGTTTACAGAAAGCTGGCCTCACGGAGATGAGTGAGAAATTAAAAGCCCTTGGCGGGAAAGGCAACAGCACGAAAGCGTAGCTCTTTAAACTTACAGCCTGTTGCGGGGAAAGGAACGCCGCTGAAATATTTGATATGCTGTTCCTTTCCCCGCATCTGGCTGTTCCTTTTTTCCGCCCGCAACCTCTTCCGAAGGAAGTGGTTGCCCGGCGCACTTTAGTTCATCTTATGGTTTTATGGTGCTGTTGTTGTAGCTCTGCTTTGCTGTCGTTATTTACAAACCAGCCAAACACGAACATTAAAATGCCTATCATAATAAAAAATATAGAAAGGAAAACTGTAAATTCTTCTCCCATATTAGATAACAGTTTGCGTTCATAGGGAACCCGTTGGACAGGTTTGCCCCTCCTGTTATACCGTCTCCTGTTAACACGGTATTTAATAATGATCCCCAAAATCAAAAGGACAATTCCTATGACCTCAAGGGTCTTGCCCATTATTTCCGATTTTTCATAATAGTTCATAAGCCTATTTTTTTAATGAGCATGTTCCTTGGTTGCACAAGGCAAAGAAAAAATGCCCGGTAAATTCATCAGGCAACCTTTAAAGGCTGTGTCCTGAAATCTCTGAGGTTTAAAAAGAACCCCCTGTTCTCGGTCATTCCTTCAGTAAATAACTGCCATAAAAGTGATGCCCCTAAATTCGCTAATGCGGAATTAATAAACAAATCCTGCTTGGTGAGCGCCTCTGCCAGTGAACAGCTTGGCAGGTTGTTCTCATCGGTTTGTTGGAGTAAAGATTTAAATTCGTCGGTGATAAAGGGCAGTTCATCTACAGGTGCGTATTTTTTTGATGCGGGTTGTCGGATGGCTCCTATTGTAGATAATACCACCTGTCCCGTGTGGCGACCATTACCAAAATCACACCAGTACAAGGGCTTGTCCCGGCCTTTTTCCTCGCGGTCAAATGATTGGGCGATTTCAAACCGGGCTGCTACTGTATCTACGCAGCTTATCGTAATGGACGCATTAAACTCAGGGTGGCAACCCATTAGCCGTGTGGTGTATTTTTCACAAACAGCTTTCCAGTTGGAACCAAAGAAACGGTTGATGCGGTTAATAAGTGCCACCCCTTTGTTCAATCCCAATTCCGAAGCGGTAAATAACTGCCTGCCTAAATTGGCAGTCGTTACTTTATCATCGTCAAACACCCGCACCGATAACCCCGGATGCCCCAACGCAAGCAGCGAATGGTTGATACGTGCAAGTGCGGTCAGTACCTGGCTGCCTGTTCCCCCAGCACCAATTAAATTAACACTAACGGGGTTGGTGGGCTGCAATAAATATTTATCTGTAAAATGAATTTTAGTTTTCATCTGGTTAAGTCTTTAATGGTTACCCTGCTTTTTTTCAGTACCTCAACAGGAAACGGTGCTTGGGTGGCTAACTGCTGTTGCCATAGCTGCACGATATTCGTATCTAATGGGTTGTGCCCGGAAATCAGGTGGCTGAAATAGCTGTTAAAAAAATACTCCTGCCACTGGCTGATAAAATTTTCAAGGCAGGTGCTGCCCTCAATTTCTATATTGACCGTACCCATACAAACGTTACCATCTGCATATAGATTGAAAAAGGGCGCATCGTATAATAGTGTCTTTTCATTGGGTCTCTTGCCATTTTTCAGGGCGTATAAGTAAAGTGATTTTTTATCAGCCTTCCATAATAAAGCTGGTATATGAGCTTTGCCACAGGGTATGCCCAATTCTTTTACAAATAACAGGTTTATTTCCTGTGGTGGTGTGTGCCATATCACGCTGCCGTCATAAGCGGGGTTGATATAGAGTACGTTATCCGATAGCAGTTTTTTGGGCTTCAGGAAATCTCTTTGCAGTTCATCTGAACAATCCAACGCTTGTGCCAGTACTGCACTTTCCTGTACTTCCAAAGGATGTGCATTGATGGGGCTACCTTGGTCGTCCATGTCGTAGGCTTCCACGTAAATCTGTGCTGAGTCGGCCTGTTGGCTTTGGTAAATGATTAATGCTTTGGCGGGGAAATAGACCTCATCAAAACGGGACGTGATATTGTTCATAACAAGGAATTTAGTTCTTCAATTAATTCAAATAACTTTTCTTCGAAATCAAGGCTGTGCATCTGTTGTGGTTGCGGGCAATCAAATAACTGCATGGCTACTGGCTCATCCATCACGGATTTTTCCTGTAGTTCTGCGTTGACGGTTTCAAACAAGGAATCATAAATACAATCATCATAATCCCAAAAGAATGAAAGGTATTGTTCGGGGTAAATCCGTTCTTCTTCCTGCGGCATGACCAGCCTTTCATGGATATTATCGAATACAGAACGGTTTGGGTAGGATTGATAAAGGTTTAAGTATTTAATGCATGTTTGATGCAATTGCTGTTCCCATTCATAGGAAGGTTGAAAGTCTTTTACCCGCTGGTCAAATGCGGCAAGGTGGCAGGGAATGTTAAGTAGCTCACGGATACTATCGCCATGACATGTCGCTGCTTCAAGGTTTTCAACCTGTGCTTCATAGTCTTCGGTATCCAGACTATCAGGGTCTTCTTCCACCCATTCTCCAATCATTTCGTATGTGCCGTACAAGTAGCTGTTACCGTCCCGGTAATAAGGCACCTGAACCACTTTATACAGGTAGGCATATACGGAAAGCAACAATTCTGCTACTTGTTGTTGTTCTATATCGTGCAATAAATTCCATAAGGGGCGCACTGGAACATAATACAAAGTTGCCCCTAAGTCCATCGGCCTGATCGTGGCAAGTGTTGCCAAATGGTTTTCATCCCGTAAGACAATCAGGGTTAGGTGGGGGCTTATAGTTTTTACTTTCAATTGGGCATCGCGATAAGCGCAGCGTATATTATCAGGATATACCTTACCAGACACGTCCAATGGCTCAAAAGAATACATTGCCGCAAGGTTGGCAAGGGAACGAAAAAAGTCTATTTCAATCGCATCCCTTTCACTCAAATGCTCCGCTTGCCCATCTGTTAACGGGATAAAACGGTGCTTTAAAAAACCATATCTGCCAAACTCACGGGTGCGGTTCCCAGTTTTTGTTTGCTGATAGCTGCGGCATCTTTTTGCCTGTCGAGGTATGCGGCAAACCTTCCTAATCTTTGATGCAGGTTCCATAATTCACTATAATCTTTAGGTGCTTGTATTTTTTTTGCTGTCTTCGTTTTCATAATTATCCTTTTGTGCCAATGGTGGAAACAAAGCGGTATTGTACCATATCGTCCATAATTTCAGGCCCTTCTATTTTGGCGGTGGTCAGTATGGGATAGGTCTGTGCGTAAAAATTCAAGACCGCTTCGGGGCTGAACGTCTGTGAGGGGTCAGCCAGTTTGATTTCCTGCTCCTTATCTGTAAACGAGAAGCTGCGTTCTAATGATGTGGCTACTAACATGGCTATGATTTTAGAGGTTCATTAAACAAGTCGGGGGCGAATTTTTTTGCTAGTTCCGATTTACGGCCGCGGATGGTTTCGGCGTGTTCGGGATATACGGCAGGGTCGGGTACTTTCATCCACGCTTCCCGGTGCTTGCCTTCGGTATCGAGTTCACCCACTTTCTTCATAGCTTCCTCATACTTCTTTTGTCTATCGGTTTTGTCTTTCTCCGCTTTGGCTGCCTTATCCTTTTCCATCTGTGAACTAATTTTGGCTTGCTCCTTCTGTTTTAAAAAATGTTCCATACTGCTTAACATCACCGCCGTATCGGGGATGGCTGTGTTGAGGTCGGGAAAAAAACATTCGTCTATTCTTTGAGGGGTGTTGTTGAAGATAAGCGGGGGTATTATCCTGCTTGCAGGGTCTCCGCACGAAGTGTCCTTGTATAGTACCGAAATGACCATATTATCTGCAGACATTTTTTTAACAACAATTACCCATTCTTCGGTGGCATTTGTTGTTATACTGGCTATGTTTTGAAAGAAATTTGTTGTCATCATCTGAATGTTTATGTTATAAAAAATGTTTTATTTCAGTTTCCGCTAAAATCGTTGGATAGATATAAAGGCCGGGCATGATAATAATTTCGGTTCCCTTAATTCTAAAGAAGTCCACCGCTTTATGTGCAAGCACATTGTACAGCCGTTGGTATTCTTCTCCCATAGGCTGCTGCCAGTCGGCATCATAATCCCTGTAATTAATGAGCTTTACCAATTGGTCGTAATCGTAATGGCAGCTTGGTTTCAATGGGATTAAATCCTCAATAGTGAAATCAATGTCTGCGTTACCGTTTCTTCCCTTTAAAGTGTAGGTTTTCATTTGCTTGTTTTTTCTCTGTCAATTCTGTTTGCAGCTTCAATAGTTTTTGGTGCATGTCTGACCAGTATTGTGTTCGTTCGTTATCACAGGCAACCTGTAAAGGGGCGGCATTTACATGCCGGAACCCTTTAAATAATGCAGTCTGTTCTATTGCAGCTTTTAAATCAGTTATGGTAATCTTTTTATACTTATTATCGGTGATGTACATTGCCAATCGTATTAAGGATTAAATAACAGGTCAACAGCAACCACGAATTTGCGGTTAGGATGTTGCCTTACGGTTGTGTACACGGTCAGACAGTGGTGGCTGTAGATGGCTAAGTAGCCGTCAAATAACTGGTCGGAAAACAGCTTGCTGCTTTTCTCCAGTTTAGTCCCATACTGTTTGATTTTCCGTTCTGCATCGTTGATGAGGGAGAGCCAGAAATCAAATCCAAACAAACCGTTTTCCCACTTGTCCCGGTGTGCCTGTTCGTGTTCTTTGATTGTTGCGCACATCCCTTTTGTAAATTCGATAAAGGCGGGTATTTCATCAGGAAATAACTCATGCAGCAATTTTGCTTTATCTACGTTCGTGAAACTATTCAGTGTTTTCATTTTCTTTACCTTTAATGTTTTTTAAAGCAGGACGGATGGTTCCCGTCCTGCTATGATTGTTAATTGAGTAGCAAACCCTCCGCGCCTTTTTTGGCGAAGTCTGCACACAGGTTAAATGCAGCCTGTGTACGTAACTGGCCTGTGCCGCCCAAAAGCAAGGATTTTACCTTTGCTTCATCATCTTTATAATTGCGTACATTTTGAAAGTAGCCCGTCACAGAATTATAAGCACCGAACAACGTTCCCCGTGTAGTATCCATTAATTGTGTGGGGTTGCTGAATGCGTATTCGTATGCGTTATCGCACATGTTTGTAAAACAGGTAGATAACTCGTCCTCGTTGCCTTCTTCAATGTTGCGCAACACCTCCTTGTTCGGCACCAATGCAGCTTGTATCAGTTTCTTTACCTGCTCGTCCGTAATCCGCACTTTAGCCCAATGGTTAAATACTTCCTACATCTGCAAGCTGCGGGTATTGGCGATACCCATTACTTTGTGCGCCTGTTCTAATCTTTCCTTTGCGCCGGATGTGTGCCTAATCTTGATAGTGTTGGAACAATTCCCCAATGCAGCATTAAGCGTATTCGCACATACGATGCGGATAGGAGTAAATGCGGCAGTGATACTCCCGCTACCATCGTGTGAAGTGGTCAGGAAAAGGTATTTTTCAATCATATCATTGCTGCCGACCCTGATATAACCCGGTAATTTTGCGGTGATAAAAATGCGTTCGCCGTTACCTAATGCCCCTACGGTTTCGTAGAGGATGCCGTCCCCACCTACTATACTATCGAAAAAGGAAAATGCATCCCGGTTTTGCACGATGTGGTAATCCTTACCTACTACGCCCAAAACTTTGTTACTGTCTGTGCGCAATGTTGCGTAATAGTCATGGACACTGATGTCTTCGCCGTCTATGATTTCTCCCGCATTGCCGATAGTCATTGCCCTGCCCTGTGTAAACAAGGGAGATTTGATTACCTCGTAATCCAACCCTGCATGTTTAATTGCTTCCTCGCTTGTAGGGTAATCCTGCACGATTGTTCCTAACCCGTGCCATGCTTTTTGCTTAACGCTAAAAAAGCTGTGTTTCCCTGTTTGGTCATTGAAATTGATTTGATGTGCCATAGCTGTCTGTTTTTAAATGAATAAATCTTGTTTCGTTTCTCTCTTTTCATTGTAGCCCCTCTCCCCAAAAGCATTTTTCAAAAGAAAAAAGGGAAAAAAAGAAAGGACAAGAAGAGTGCGCATGAAGGAACGGAGAGCGTATAAGTCCCGAAGGGTGGCGGAGCGGCAGCGACGCCATTATGCGCTCGCAGTGACGGAGTGCGCACTATCTTCGCGGCCTTTTTTTCCCTTTTCTTTTGAAAAAGAAAGTGGTTTGAAGTAGCTGTCAGGCAGGGTTAAAAAAGTGTAATGCTGTTCGGCATGAGCATCTGCCAGGTAAGTGTAAATCTGAAACCAGGAATAAATGGTTTGCAGGCGGGAGCCGCATCAGGGATTGGAGCGGCATCCTCCCTGTAAGGGAGATATAGCGGAAAGCCCGGCCCGAAGGGGATGCCCAAGTAAAAAGTTACGTACTCGGATGACTTCTTTTGGAAATTGGTTAGCGTGATTGCAGTAAATCAGGTTGGTGGAAGGTTATTATTTTTAGGGGCCGGGTGATTCTTCTGCATCTGTTTCTTCGTAAGTCCTTATTCGTCCTTACTTAATCCCAATTGGTGTAAAAACTTTGAATTTAGAGCAGGTTTGTAAAGGATATGAATTTCTAACAGCTTGACCATCACAATTGCCGGCAACAACAATAGTTTGTGAAATGTGTGGAAAATAACATCAGGTGTACGACGCTGCAAGCAGCCCTATTATACTGAAGAAAATCTAAATCCGGATCAGTGGCTATTACTTCGAAATTTCATGCAGAAGAATATAAAACTTGTTCGCCGCTGCCTGGCTTTGATATTTAGTTGCGAGGAAATCATGCCAATATTTATGTTCAAAAAAACCATTACTGTGTTGCGCTAATGATATCTCTGCCATAAGATGTTTTGAAAATTTATCTACGGCATCTAAACGAGCTATTTCTAACTCTGGCGACAATGATTGTACGTACATAAACTAATTATATGAAAATTACGCCATTAAAACGTTTGAGGCCCTATTAAGTAGATGTTTATTACGCCTTAAATTATTGTTTCCTCAATTGAGTAATAGCCGCAATAAAATTGCCAATATAAATCAACGGTATTTCTATACATGGTGTTACAAGGTGTTTCCTTTCCTTTTTCTTGTTTATGCGCATACAGTCCTGGTTGTTCCACCCTTTTTCAACAAAAGAAATTCTGACGATTTCCTTGTCGAACAACTCTACATCCACATAATTATTTCCGGCGTTATCGCTATTTACTACCATATACATGCTTTAAAAATAAATGTAAGAAAAAGGCTTGTATCATCACCCATATGATGCGTCAACTCCGCCACGCATATGAAGCAGCCTCCCGTAGAGTATTAAAGTAATGAGGCAGGAATTGTTGCGTACCGCACAAAAAAGTCGTTGCAAAAGCAACCAATAAGAAGAATTAAAGAGCATCCATTATTTATCCCGAGTTGCTATGCCGGTCTTAACTGCGAAGACCGCCAGGCCCACTCGGCTATGGATGTTTAATTTCTCTCCCAGCGCTTTTTGGATACCTTCAACGGTGCGAACACTGATCCCCATTTTCCCGGCTATTTTGCCATAGTTCATATCAGATGCACACAGCCTGAGATATTCCATTTGCCGTTCCGATATAGAAGGCAGGCTCAGTTTGGCAGCAATACGGATGGTCTCATCAGAGATCAGCCCTGAGAAAAAGTAGCCGTCCTTATAGACAGTTGTAATAGCCTTAAGAAAATCGTCTCCACCACAACCTTTAAGCAGGAAGCCATTTGCACCATCCTGGAGCACCCGTAATATGGTATAATCATCATCAAGCATGGTCAGCATGATCACCTTAAGACCAGGCCACTTCGCTTTAAGTGCTATAAGGGTATCATAGCCATTCATGACAGGCATATTGATGTCCAGGATACACAGGTCTGGTAGCTGGTCTTGTCCGGATAGTTTATCCAGCAAGTCCTTGCCATTATCTGCTTCAACAACTACCTGGCAATTTTTGAGCGTGTTAATTAAGCTGCAAACACCTTGTCGTAAGATAGGGTGGTCATCTGCGACGGCAATGCGGATTGTTTGATCAACTAATGCATTCTGGTTCATCTGGAAGTATTTAAAAAAAATTAGCGTAACTGAAATCCTTCTGCTGTTCAAGGCTGTCGAAAGCCGCCGCAAGCAAAAGGCACAGTTACGCCATTACGGCGTACCATACCCATTGAGTGCTTGCGGTGTTTAATTTTCGACATTTAGAACAGCAACACTATGTTATAATACGATTATCTTAAAGTCCTTCTATTCTGGTTCAGGTTTTCATAAAGCAAAATTAAGACACTTCTTTTCCTTAAACACATATTATTAATGATGTAATTATGCTGTCTTTCTATCTTATATGATATAAATAAATTTTCATAATAGCGTAATATTACGTGTAGGATATATAAACCCGGACATATACTTTTACAGCCTTCTCTCTCATTGCCCAATACCTCCCAAAGGCCATGATTCGTTTAACGGTTGTATGCTACTTACTGATCTGTTGTGTTTTGCCTGCGCGGGCACAGGAAAGCAATGCCGTTCAAAAGCCTGTTTATGTAAATCAGCCAGAATCATTAAAGGTGCATACGGATTTCATTAGCCTTAATAATGATAATAAGCTGTTCCAGGATGTTTATTATAAATCAGACCTATCTTTTACCGGCACATTTACATTAACCTGTTACAGGTACAATACGGACAACGACAGTTTCATCGTCTTTAAAAAAACGGAATCGAACCAGTTTTTTAAGTCCGGAGTCAGGACGATCAAGCTGGATTACAGCAAGAATGATAACTATACCTACTTCTTTCCCAAGTTTTATGAAATCGTAAAAAAGACAGAAGTCATTCCACCGGGGAGCTACAAGATCTATATCAGTGTAACAGGTGACTCGATTCATTATGCCACTACCATATTGCGAAATATTGATAGTACGCTTGCCCTGACCTCCGCGCTTCGCAAGGACATCAATAAAGCCCTCTCGCCCCCGGACAGGAGTTTTATGGGTATCCACCTGAGCGGTATCACCCGGTCAAACGCTTCCCTGGCCAATGCCACAAAAGCAATGGACCGCTCGAAGGGCAGGCTGAATAAAGTATATAGCGCCAAAGGTCTTACCCCCGTCACTTTCGGGCGGGACGGTAAAAAATGTACTGACCTGTATTACGAGCAATGGTTCGTTGGACGCTATGAGATCAGGGAAAATGAAAATGTTACCAGACAGATCGATGCGCAAAAAAGCGCATTAACAAAAGGTATTATTCCATCCACCCCAACAAATATTCAAAACCCCCAGTCGCTGTTCTCGCAAGTCAAGGAATTAAACAAAGCAAAAAAGGACGAAAAGGAAACCACCGGGGAGATCGGCATTACTACCGCTGTGAGCAATGGGCAGGAGCAGTATTCGCAGACGGACAATAACTATATGGAACTGCATGGCAAGATCGCAACGTCGGTCATGAATGTCCCGATTGTGATAGAGGGGATGTACACCACCCAGGACGCGCACCGGACAGCCAAAGCAAGTTATGTGAACGTGCATTATGACATTGAAAAATCAAAGGCGCAACTGACCAACAGCGTTAATTCCTATAACCGGCAGTTCTCCGAGCAGTCTGCCAAATTGAAAAACGGCGACCAGTTCTACCAGGCGGGTATCAGCAACCTCAACAGCCAGAAAGGGAAGTTAGAATCAGAAATAAAAAATGAGACCGGGATTACCAATCCTTCGTCCCTGGCAAAAATGGATACGGCGTACCTCCGTCAGAAAATTGACAGTAATATCCGGAGCAAAGCCGACACTGGCATTACCAAACCCACAGGCTCAACGGCGGCAGGCAGCGCCGATTCGACACGCAAGGCGGCCATAAACAGGGAACAGCAACTAAAAGATTCCACAGACAGGGTGTATAAGAGGGTGATGGCCAAGTACCAGAAGATTGAAAAGCTGGAAGCGCAGCTCCTGAAGTACAAAATGCTGATGACCCAAAATAAGAACACCACTTATTTTGATTCCGTGCTTGCCTATAATAAAACCAAAGAGTTAGGCAGTAAAGACCCCAGCTACAAGCAAATGGCGCAGCAGTCAGAGAAGATATTACCCGATGGCCAGGCCAAAAAATTCATCACGGGACTTACCAGCTTTGATGCCGGTATCTTTCCACAATATGCTTCCAAATATACCATGTCGGGACAGACCGTGAAAGGGCTGAATGTAGGCTATGACTTTGGTTTTGTCGAAACAGGCCTGACGGTAGGGAAGACAGAATATATCGGCAGGGACGGTAACCTGGACAAATACACCTGTTACTCAGGGAGGGCAAGCTTTAAACCTTTGAAAGGTCATAAGGCATCCTTAATTTATTATGGTTATACACCCAGCAGGCAGATGCTCTCTGACCAGTTCTTTAAAAATTCTGATATTGCCCTGCCTACCTTCCAGCAGCCCCAGCATATTGTATCCCTTACTTACGAAGGCATTGTAACTAAAGATGTAAAGTTTAATGCTGAGGCGGCAACCTGTTTCGGCCAGCAGCTACAGACAGGCACGGCAGTTAACGGCACCAGCGGAGGCGACCGCTCGGCATACACGTTCAGTACAACAGGGAAGGTCCCCAATTCAAGCGCCGAGCTGGAAGCTGCCTATGAAAAGACAGGTATCAATTTCCAGAACAATACCTTGCCTGTAAGTACGAACGGTACCGAAAAGCTCACGATAGCATGGAAGGAGGATTTTTTCCATTCATTCCTGGCCGCAGGCGTGGAATATGATTACCTGCTGCAAAGTAATTTCGCCACAACAGGTGCAAATACCAAGTGGGGCTTTGACCTGAAGACGAAATCTAAAAAATACCCATCCCTCTCCGTATCCTACAAACCATTTACTACGTTCCGCTCCAATTCAGATACGTTCAGTATCCCGCAGCATCCGCTCCTCGGTTCTGTTTTTACGGGTAAGGCCAGTTACCAGATCAAAAGGCCGGGACGTTCCGTCCGGTTTACGTTCATCTACAATAAAAGCGTCAGCCACCAGGATACGGTGAGTTACGGAACGACGCTCTTACAACTGAACTGCACTTATACCAAGGGTAAATGGATGCTTGGGGCAAATATTGGCAGTACGCAGGTCAACGGTACAACGTTGGATACGACCGGCCCGCAACCGCCGAACAAGACTAAATTCCTGAGCCTTACGGGCAGCTACGCTTTCACCAAACAGTTCAATGTGAATGCCGGGCAGGAATTCGGGATAGCCAATTTCGGCTTTTGCAGGTACGCCTTTACGGGTGGCTGCATGTACACCTCAAAAAGACTGCCCCTTACTACAAGGATCAATCTCCGGTACAACACTTATCAATCGGTACAATATGGCGCGTGGAGCAATTTATACAGCGGCACGCTCGACCTGTTGTGGCAGATCAAACGAAAACAAGCTATAGAAAATACGAAGTATAAAAAATAAACGACTAAACCATAAAAAATGAATGTATCATTTCAAAATAACATCAGGTACAAGGCATTACTACTTTGGGGATGCCTCGTGCTATCCATACCGGGGTATGCCCAGAAGACGATCAGTATCAATCTCGCCCCTGTAGATGGGGTAGATATTACGCCTGAGAATATCTTCAACTACCAGGTGCAATCTACTTTCCAGCCCACGAATGCCCTCATCAAAGGCACGGTCAGGTACCGCAACAGCAACCAGAATTTTTCTTACACTTTTACTACCATGCTGCATCCCGGCCTGAATATGATCAGCGGGGGGCTTGTACACCCGCAATGGCAGTTCTCATCCGGTGCTTTGCAGGAATTGTTCCTTACTTACGGGAAATTACCGGAAGGGACAGTGGAATATTGTGTGACGGTGACCCCTAATTATAAGCCGGGCGCGGGAGAACCATCGACCGTCAATGACGCAGAGGAATGCCTCTACCACCAGCAGGAAGATATTTTATTGATCGACCTTGTTGACCCGGAGAACAATGCCAAGATACATGAGTATAACCCCAATTTGTCGTGGGCAGCCAACTGTTCCTTCGCCAATGAACTGTCCTATAGAATACGGGTGACGGATATGAAGCAGGGACAAAACCCGCAGAGCGCAGTTTCCCGCAATAATCCTGTGTATGACGAAAGTAACCTGATGCAGAACAGCGTCATCTACCCGATCTATGCCAAGCCGCTCGTGGTGAACCAGCCGTATGCATGGACAGTAGATGCCTATTTTAAAGGTATTCTTATCGGTGGCGCGGAAGCGTGGAAATTCACCATCATTGAAGACACGCTGTTGCAGGCAGCCCCCAACAACCAATCTTACTTTGAATTTGAAAAGCACAACAACGATACCAGGGTTATGGCAATGGGCGAATTAAAATTGAAGTACCGTGCCGATTACGCCAAAGATACCCTGTTCCTGAAGCTTACGGGAAGCGATGATAAAGAGATCAAGCTCCCGGTGAACAATGTTCCCTTAACACCGGGCGATAACAGGTTCTCCGTTGTATTTACCGACCAGGTAGCCTTAAAAGATGGCGGGAAATACATCATGACGATCACCACGAAAAGAAAAAGAACATTTACCGTACCCTTTACATACACCAATACACTTTTTACAAAATGACGAGAAATTTATTTGATAAGGCGCTGCTTTATGTGGTTGCCGTTGCTGTGCTTGCTTTAGCTGCTGTCGTTCTTAAACGCGGATCAGTGACCAAAGAAATATCCTATGTGGATATAGGAAAACTTACCGATAATTATGCGTTCAAAAAAGACCTGGAGGCACTCAGTTCCAAGAACCTGTACGGGATCAAAAATGCGATAGACAGTTTAAAGATGGTGAAGAAAATGTCCGGTAATACACAGCCCCGGATCGATACCATGCTCAATCATGCTGAGTATGCGTTCAGCCAGTATTACGCGCAATCCAACAAAGAGATCACCCAGAAAATATGGGACAGGCTGAACCCGTTAATAGAAGATTATGGAAAGGAGAACGGCCTTCAACTGCTCATCGGCGCAAATGGCGCCGGTACCGTACTGTATGGGGACAAGAAGAATGATGTAACCGATAACCTGATCGCATATATAAACAAGAAGTATGAAAAGGGCAACTAACATCCTGATCGCGCTTAGCATTTTGTGTTGCTCCTGTGGTCAACCGGAGCGGTTGGCACCCGCTGAATATATCCATTACATGGAACAGGATGCTGCCTATAAAAAGAAAGTGGACGCGGGCAATACCCAATACACCATACAACTGGCGCTGCCCGGATACATGGCGCTCAAAGACGCTTACGGCTTTAATAAGGAATTGAATGCGGATGCTTATTCCAAAAGGATAAAGGAACTGGACGGTTTTATTTTTTTCCTGGTCAACATCATAAAAGCGCCGTCCGGTGACCCGCTTAAAAAAATGGCGGCCGGCCAGGCGTCCACAGAACAAATGGTCATGTATTACGAAAGTGCTGCCGGCGATATTACACTGAAGGACGGGGACGCAGAACTGAAACCGGTGACCTATCATTTTGAAAACAATGACAACCTCAGCCCATACAACACCATTGTCGTAGCCTTCCCGGATAACGGCGGGAACGGCAAGGACCTGCAGCTGGTCTTCAATGACCGGTATGCAGGCAACCCGCTCGTTAAGGCGAGCTTTCCGAAAACATTAATTACACATCCACCCACATTACTTATAACCGGTAAATGATACTTATGAAAAAGAAGGTTTTTAAACTGACCGCCCACATACTGCTCTTTTCAAGTATTTATCAATTGGTGTTCCCTGTGTGCAGTTACGCGCTCACTACAGGCCCATCGCAACCCGAAGTCCAGAGTTTTGAACCTGTGGGCACCACGCAAATGGTAGATCCGTTCAGCGGGGGCTTTGTCTATAACATCCCATTACTGGAAGTAGAGGGATATCCGATCAACATAGCGTACCACAGCGGTATCAATATGGAGCAGGAAGCCAGCTGGGTGGGGCTTGGCTGGAATATCAACCCAGGTGAGATCAACCGTACCGTGAGGGGGTTGCCGGATGATTTTAACGGCGACCTGGTGGAAAAAGAACTGAATATAAAGCCCGAAACCAATGTAAGGGTCGGATTGGGCACGTCCGCATCATTTGAGATGCTGGGTTTTGATGCGAAAAATTACATCGGCGGTGCGGTGAATGCCGGCCTGTACGTAAATTTCAATAACTATAAAGGCGTAGGTATCGGCGCAGATGTGGGGGTTACCCTAAAGGTCCCTTTTGCCAGCGCGGGTGTCAATATGGGTATCGGTTCCCAGACGGGAGCGGATGCCGATATGAGCGCAGGATTAAATTTCAGATCCTCTGACGAACTTTCCAAAGATGGCGGCGCTGGCGTCAGTATATCGGGCAGTACAGGTTTTAATTCACGGAGTGGGTTAAAAAATCTCTCTTTCGGTGCTGGTATAAATATGAACTACAAAAAAATCACGTCCGGCGTATCTTCCGGCTCATTCGTGCCAGTTGGCCTGCAAAACTATGTGCCTGTAGTAACCAACCAGAGTTCCCAGTATTCCTACCAGTTTCAGGTAAAGTTTGGCACAGAAGCTGCATATGCCTTTCCCAATGCTTACTTAAGTTTTACGCGCAGCGTACTCTCTTTTGCCAATGATGGCAGCAGGAAGGGTTACGGTTACCTGTATGCAGAAAATGCACCTGATGACGGCATTATGGACTTCAGCAGAGACAAGGAAGGTATCTATAACAGGACATTACCTAACCTGCCATTGGCTTCCATGACCTATGATATTTATTCTATCAGCGGACAAGGATCAGGCGGCTCGTTCCGGCCGTTCCGCAATGATATCGGTTCCGTATTTGACCCCAAGACCGAAAGCACCTCGGACAGCAAGAGCCTTTCCGTAGAAGGCGGTGTCGGTAACCTTTTTGAAGTGGGTTCCGACATTGATTTTTTTGACAACCAGAACATATCCGGCCCATGGCAGCGGATGCCATTCGGCGGCGGTAACACCGGGACCTTATACCAGAAAGCCTTTTTCAAGCAGGGCGGTGAACTAACTTATAACCAGCAGCAGGCAGTGCCGCAATTGTTCAATACCAATGTACAGTATGTGGACCAGGACATGAACACGCTGATCGGCATGGGACATGCGGTCAGCGGGACGTTACCCCCTAAACTGAACAATGTAAATGCATATTGGGACGGGACAACCCTCGACCGTTCATCGCGGGCTAACCTGCTGACCTATTTTACGGCTGCCCAGGCAAGCGTGAACGAGGTAGCGCAGTCACCCGTTATCAATGACTTTCACAATACGGATACCACCAGGATTTTTGACCCCGCATTGGTGCAGCATCCAAGGTATATCACCGGGAACAGCTTTGCGCCACAACCCAGCCATATCAGCGAGTTCACGCAGACCTTGCCTGACGGGCGACGCTATATCTACGGGATACCGGCAATGAACAATGTGACCAGGGAGGTGACCTTTGCTGCCAATGAAAGCAACGCCAATTTTAGCAGTGGCATGGTTAAGTACACCAAAACAGTTGATGACTCCAAGTACAATACCAACGGCACGGATAATTTTTATTCAGCGACCAATACACCGGCATATGCGCATAGCTACCTGCTGACCTCCGTTCTTTCCAATGACTATGTGGACGTTTTAGGGGATGGCCCAACAGATGATGACCTGGGCACTTATGTCAAATTCAATTACTCTTTAGTAGATAGCGATTACCGCTGGAGGTCCCCTTTTTCGGTTGATTCTGCGCAATTTAATCCTGGTTTCTACAGCGATAAGAATGATGACCGGGGAAGTTATATTGAAGGGTCAAGACAGCAATGGCACATCAAGTCCATTGAGTCCAAGAATTTTATCGCCGAGTTTTACATTTCGGCAAGGAACGACGGCATGGGTATCCAGGACCCGGTAAACCCCCTTTTAAGTAACCTGAACTCAAGTTATTCCACGGTATCCATCTTAAAACAGCCCAAACCTACTCCCTCATTATCTTATAAACTTGATTCGATCAAGCTGTACAACAAACACGACCGGTATATCAATGAAAACAATGCCGTGCCTGTTAAAACAGTGATCTTTACCTATAACTACAGCCTGTGTCCCGGCATACCGAACATTCAAAACAGTTCGGTAGGAACAGGTAAGCTCACCTTGCAGAATATTTATATCAAGTACGGTAACTCCAATAAATCATTACTAAGCCCCTATACATTCAACTACAGTAACCCTAACCCGGCATATAATTTTTCAGCAAAGGATAGATGGGGTGATTACCAGAACGCACTTGCCCCGCACCTGAGCTATGAATACCCTTATACCCGGCAGAACACCGTTACGGGCGTAACAGACAGTGCTGTTTCCTGGAACCTTACCGATATTAAGCTGCCGTCCGGCGGTAAAATTCATGTGGCCTACGAGCACAATGATTATTCTTTTATCCAGGACAGGCGAACGATGCAGATGTTCGATGTCGTTGGGGTGGGGCCAACACCGGCAAAACAATACAAGGCCACCCTGTACGATGATGCCAATAACATCAACCAGTATGTATATTTCCACCGACAGCAGGCTTCAGAAAACCCGAACCTGACCTTCAGGGAAAACTACCTGGAAAACACAACCACGCTCTATTACAATTTTGACCTGGACATTACCGGGACGGGCCAGTATGAACACATCAAATCTTATGCAACGATAGACAGTATGGGCATTTGTCCCAATGATACCACCTGCGGATACATCCGGCTGCAAAAGGTATCCGCCGGCAATATGCAATTGCACCCTGCCACGGTTTACGGGATGAATACGGCCAGGTACTACCTGCCCCAGATCCTGTATCCGGGCTTCAAAGACGGTTCGGATAAGAGTGTGCTGAACGGGTTACTCCAGGCGGCAGGCGAATTAAAGACCATCTGGCAAAACCCGTTCGCAAGATTTATAAAACAAGGGCTGGGAAAGAACATCACCATCCCCAAATCTTATATCAGGCTGCAAACGCCGGGACTTACCAAGAAAGGCGGCGGCGTCCGGGTGAAGCAATTAACCCTAAGTGACCGGTGGACCTCGTTGTCTTCCAGCCCCGACAGCGCTACTTACGGCAAACAATATGATTACACTATACAGGACGACCGCTATGGCACGATCAGCAGCGGCGTGGCCAGTTACGAACCGATGGTCGGCGGCGATGAGAACCCGTTCCGTATGCCCGTCAACTATACCGCACAAGGTGGGAACCTCTTACCTGCCATAGATTTTTACCAGGAAGAGCCGTTCGGCGAATCCTTCTTTCCAGCGGCAGTGGTGGGTTACAGCAGTGTGAAAGTGCGTAGCATTAACCAGGGAGTGGGCAAGTCCTCACAGGCTGAAGATGAATACCTCTTTTATACTGCAAAGGATTTTCCATTGCAGGTGAACTATACGGAGAAACAGGACCCTGGCCCAAATACAAGCCGCAGCTTCAGTAAAACGTATATGGAAGAAAAGGCGTTGCAAGGTTATACGCTCAAATTCAATGACATGCATGGCAAGGCCAGGGAAGTCAATAATTATGTGATCCATACGGCCAGCGCGACAGCGCCGCAAAGCCTGGAAAAGATAACGGGGATCAAGTACAATTACCAGACAAAAAATAATGGCGACCTCGATAATACCGTAAAATCCTTTATGCGGGTCAGGGGCTTTCCTAATAAATATGACATCCAGAATATCACATTGGGACAGGAAATGGATTTTAGTGTCGATAACCGGGAAAAATACATCCGCAATTATGACCGCACGGTAGCCCTGAACCTGAATGTGGTGTGGTGGGGCCTTTTTCTTGTACCGATACCTACCGCTTTTTTCCCGGATAAAGAGGATATCAATGTCCTCAAGACCCAGGTCTCTACCAAGATCGTCCAGCAATACGGCATTTTGAAATCGGTGGAAACCTTTGACCAGGGCGCAAGAACTTTAGTTGAAAACCTGATCTATGATTCGGAAACCGGTAAGGTGATGCTCAGCCGTACAAACAATGAGTTCAATGATTATAAGTATGACCTGAAGTACCCCGCGTATTTAGCTTATAACAGCATGGGGCCGAGTTACCTGAATGACGGTTATGATACCTACCTTGATTCTGTTATTGTATTTAACCAACAATCAATACTACCCCAGTCTCTTTTTAATACATTTAATCTTGGTGATGAAGTATTGTTGCAAAGTAAGGGATCTGCCGATACGATACTGCATACTATAAAATTATGGGTGTCATTTTCATTACTATACATGGGCGGAGGGGGAACTACAGGCCAACATGTCCTTGTGCCGAGATGTCAGTATATCATTGACAATAATGGGAATAGTAACCCATACTGGAATTGGGTCCACTCTTCGGATACATTAAGACATGTTTATTTAAGGGTATTACGCTCTGGTAAAAGAAATAATTCAGATCAAAACGTCCAGGAAGCGTCTCTAAATATTAATCCTTATGTCAATAACGTCAATGATCTTTTTAACGGGGCCATCTACACCAGCGGCGGTAAAGGATTCTGGGATATTAAGATCAACGAATTTGTAAATTCCACGATACCCTTTTCGCGTTCTTATTTCAATAGTACCAAGGATTCGATGCGTATTTATAATTACATCACAAATACATATAATGTTTATGTTGGTTTTAATGATTACGTGTTAGGGAACTTAGGCAACAATAGATTATCAGCCAGTTATCAAAGATTGTCCAACAGGGATTACTCCCCAGGAGAGGCGAGAAGTGATGGCGCATTCTTGTGCACGCCATTTTGGAGCTTTAGCAACAATATGGTCGATAACAGCTCTAACAATGACAATATCGTACTTAACAATGCAGGAATAAACCCCACCACCTGGCTCGCGTCCAGCCAGGTTACCGCTTATGACGTATTTGGAAATGCCATTGAAGAAATGAACCCCAATGGCGTTTATTCCAATGCCCAATACGGGTACAACAAACAGTTGCCTACTATGGTGGCCACCAATGCACCTGCATCCACCTGCGTGTTTGACGGTTTTGAAGATTATGCCATGCTGATACCGCAACGGTTGAACTCCCTTTATTCCGCTACAGGGTTTACGTTTTCCCCTTTTGCGCCCTATTTCAATACGCTATCTAATGTGAACAGTAAAAACTACCAGTCCGCTTATTCAGGTCTTCAGACTGAATTTGTGCGGTACGGGCAATCCTACAACCTGTACAACCTCAATGCGAACGGTTCGTCCAGCCCATCGATGCAATTGACCAGGCAAACCAGCCATACGGGTTATTATTCGCTGCTCTGCAATACTGCCAATGAGATCACTTTCAACGCAGTAAATAGCGCACCATCCAGCAACGGTCTGAGTAATTTTCAGATGCTCAATGGCAAAAAATACCTGGTGGATATGTGGGTGAAGCAGGTATCGGGGCCTATAGGTTCGACAGGTTATCCTTCGCTGAAGCTGAACGGAAGTACGCAGCAGCTCATGCCGCCGGTGACGGCAAGTGTGGACGGGTGGTACCTGTTGGAAACGACCATTGACCTGACCAATAATACTTACCCGACAGTGGCGCTGGAACTGCCTGCCGGTATTTACATTGATGATATCCGCTTCCTGCCGACGGATGCGAATATGAAATGCTTTGTGTATGACCCGTTCACTTTCAGGCAGATCGCACAACTGGACGAAAACCATTTTGCAACCATGTATGAATATGACCAGGAAGGATTGCTGGTGCGAGTGAAAAAGGAAACGAGCCAGGGCATCATGACAGTGAGTGAAAGCCGGAGATCAAACGCTAAAAAATAAGAGATGGGACCCTGGACAAAAATATGGATGCTTATTTGTGTTACCTGCCTATCTGCAATTACGGCAGGCAAAGGCCAGCCCATTTATCAAAAACTGATGCAGAACGTAAAGTCGATCAATTACGGCAAGCGAATATCTTATGACTATAAGATCACGGTCACGGATAAAAAAAGCAACGCGGTCACCGATAGCGTGGCAGGCAAACTGTACAAGTTTGACGCGATGTATGTGGACAGCGGCAGTGCAGGCATTACCTCGGTGAACAAGGACTATTACTGCAAAGTTGTCCCTACACAGAAAAAGGTAACGGTTTATAACATCCATGAACTGGAAAAGAAGCTGAACATTACCCGTGCAACGGAACCTGACCCGGTTGTGAGTATGCCGGATTCCATTATCACGAAATATGCAAAGATCACCGTCGATTCAAGCAGCCGGAAGTCCTACAGGATAACGTTCCTGTTCACTAACCAGCCCTTTTCAAAAGTGGTCATGGACGTAAGCAAACCTTCTTACCAGGTAACAGCGATGAGCTTTGAAGAAAGTGACCCTAAACAGGGGGGTAATGACTATACGAAAACGATCAGCCTGGATAACATCGCGTTCAATGTCAGCGAAGCGGAATTTGACCAGGGCAGGATCTATAAATGGAACGGGAACAAGATCATTTTAAATAAGGCGTACGCACATTATAAACTCACCACCTTAACCAATTAAAGCGAAAAATATGCGTAAAATATTATTGCTTGCAATAGCCAGCCTGGTCACTGTCCTTGGTTACAGCCAGACCTTCCAGTTTTATCCTGAAAGCGAGACCCAAAGGGTAACCAGCGGCGTGATCAAGAGTCTAACGACCACACCGTATAACGACACTTTTCAGCCTGCAATCGAAGATAAATTTGCAGCTTTCATCGCCAACCCCAGCCAGTACCAGTACAAAGACATACAGGATATTGTCCGTATCGGTATCAACCATGATACGGCTGTAAAGGTTGCGGCCTTCAAGTACGCAATCACGCTGACCGTTATCTCCTATAACAGCAGTACGGGTCTTCCCAGCTCTTCAACTGATGTTATACTGAACCTCTTCTATAATCCTGATTCCTTACAGGCCTATAAGGACCTGGCTGTTTATAAGTTTTACAATTCCCACGAGGTACGGGTTGTTTTAAAGAACGTAACAGACCTGACAGGTGTCATATCCGGCACCATTCCGAGGGCCAGCCTGGCCAATAATTTCTATGTGGAGACCGAAGTCGTAACCGAACGTTATGACCCCTTACCGTCAACGACGTTTTTAACAGCAGCGGCCCCGGTTTCGAATAACCAGGTATTGCAGGTATCCTGGGGATACCAGGACCCTAATTATAACTCATTTTTCCCATGCGGAACAATACCCTTTAATGCTGTCCTTGCAATAAAGCCGGTCAGTTACCAATTGGAGTGGTCGTATATAGATGATTACCCCAATGTGGCCAGTAACCCAGCTGCCAGTTACCTGTTTGCAGGCGGCTCCGCTATAAACTATGACTTCCGGAAAAACAGTACCAGGATCATTACTGATAATACCTACTACAATATCCCGCTGTTGTACGAGCATGGTGCGATCATCTTCAGGGTAAGGTCGTTACGGCCAACGTCCGTCTCTGATTATAAAGATATTACTTACAACGCCTGGTCGTTACCGGATTCAGGGTCGCTGGCGCAGGACGGGTGTTTTGCTACGGGCGGCTACCTGATCACTAACGCTCATTCTAACGACTCACTCAACTGGCAATATACCATCAACTTCGCTGAGCAGGGAAAGTATAAACATATAGTCAATTATTTTGACGGCGTTCTTAAAAACAGGCAATCCCAAACCAAGATCAACACCGATGCCGCTTACGTTGTAGCAGTGGATAAGAAGTATGATTATGAAGGCAGACTGGCGATACAGTCCCTGCCCACACCGGTGTTGCAAAGTAATTTGCAGTACCGCGGGGACATCCTCATCAACGGCAGTACTTCCAAACCCTACGTGGCCAGTGACTTTGACAAGATCGGGTGCAGCTCCCCGGATTCTGTGGCCCCGCTCGGTTCCACTGCGCAGGCTAATATTTATTACTCCGGGCTGAACCCGGATAAGAGTGGGATGCAGCGGTATGTGCCGGATGCCAGGGGGTACCCCTTTATACAAACCATGTATTCACCGGACAATACCAATCGTGTAAACTGGCAGGGTGGCGCAGGCATTGATTTCCAGGTATGGAAAAACCACGCGGTACATAACGATTATGTACGTGCGCTGCAACCGGAACTGGATTATATGATGGGCGTTGATGTAGGACTGTATGAATATTACCCCAAGCAAATTGTTACGGACCAGAACGGGCAGCATAGCTTTACCATCTTTAACCCCCAGGGAAAGGTTATCGCCAGCGGCTTGCAGGGGATACATCCGGATACATCTATTTCACCGATAGATACCTTGCCGGATTATTTCGGCGGACAACAGGTCTGCTATGACCTTTTATCCACCCTGGACCAGAACAAGCTGAGTAACGGTACTTCAGTAGCCACTACTTTCTTTACCGACAGGGATGGTACCAACCAGTTGCAGTACAGCGTTTCTATTCCTGCATTCTATACGGGGTGTTCCGGGTTATACCTACAACCTAAAGCGCATTATAACTATTCGGTGTTTTCGGACTGCGGGGTGCAAATGATGACCGCTGACCAGATCATTGGCAAGGATACCATAGTGACCAGCAACACGCCGTTATATGTGAAACCAGCGGCATCCAGTGTGTCGCTGTTGTCTGCGAAGTATGGCCTGACCAAGCAGATCACCTTCTCCCAGTACGACCTGGATTCTTTGGCCCAGATCTTTGTGCTGAAGCAATCGACTCCACCCCAAACCTGCTTTTCCAACGCCAACAATTTTATCTACAACTCTGTTACCGCTACCACATTCCCATGCAAGGATACGGGAGGTACAAGCCTTTGCGAACAGCGTGTGAACCAGATGAAGTCTGAATTGTACCCGATGGCCAAGTATGGCAATTTTACCCGGTCGTACTACACCGGGGCATTTGGTTATTGCGATGATACCAACTCTATTTTTACTTTAATAGACTCTGCCGGGTTTGTTGACCCATGTACTTATAATACCGCTAATTTTCCGGCATCGGGGAGTGGCAGTTCCGGTTTTTATACTATTTCCACGCCCCCTTCCACCGTCACCAACACAGGTTTTGGTGGCCAGGGCAATGTAGTGGGTGGCCCCCCGGCCAACCCAGGTGGCGGTAGCGGCCCGGGCAGCCCATGTTTCCCCAGTGATATAAGGCGGTACCAGCAAACATGCCTGACCTTCAGGACAGATACCATTAATGGACGGATATTTACAGATGCCAATTTCAAGAGCATGCCTGTTGATACGTTTATTTTATACTTCAATGATAAACGGGCGGAAGACCTGTTGTACCTGCATCCGGAATACTGTAAACTGGCGCTCTGCGATAATGGCAACTTTGACAATACGCTGAATAGCTTACAGACCTACCAGCAAGCCACAGCAGCAGGTATGTTTGCACTGAATGATATTGTGACCAAGGACCCGTTGTATGCCTATGCGGCAGCACAGATACCATCCACAGCAACCAGCATATCCAATAAGCTATCTTATTTTAGTGCGACAACACAGAAACTGGATAACCTTTCCATCATGGAAGCCTATTGCAATGGCGGCGGCGCTGATGAAGCCTATCAGTGTGTGGTGAACCTGTATGCCAGCCAGATCTCTGCCATGAGCTTTGTGGACAATACGGTAGAACAGCAATATTTTACGCTGCTTAAAGCCAACTACATTGCCAACCGTACCCTGGTGATGCAGCAGATGATGGATGGCATTGGCAACAGTTGCACCCCGTGTAGCCAGAGCCGGATGCACGTTACCGGTACCGCGGTATTCCCAACGGTATTTAATGCCAGCGGAAATATGGATACCTCGCTGCACTTACCGTCGTGGATGGCTACAGCCTTTAATAACGCCACCAGCGGTAATACGAATGCCCTGAAAACTGTACCTGCCGGGCTTACCGATTCAATGGCCATTGACAATACTTTTATAAGCAACGGCATGGTGGACAATATCATGACCAGCCTGATGAACTGCTGGGTGGATACGTCTGCCCTGAACCCCATAAGGATTCAATTGCTGACACAGGTGGCCAATGGGGTAACACTCACACCGGCTGTAGTTAAGGCAGCGATCGTCAGCGGGGGATTTACCCTCAGTGACCTTTGCCATCCTTACCTGGCCTCTTATAGTATTTACAGCCAGGGACAAAGTTCATCACCGGCGTATGCCTGTGGTTTGTCTGGCATGTACACCGGCTTAACCCAATTTTTAAACATCAGCAATGTAAGGACGGCTATTGCACAGGCTTCTTCATCACCAAGCAGCTATACTGTTTCATTATCAACAACCAACCTGTATGAAAATGCCATCTCGCTGGCATTGGGTGGCGCTACGAGCATCACCGTACAAGGATATACTGAAACCGTTGTTGATTCCTTTGCTAATATCAATACGGTAAAACTGGCGTTAACTTCCGGTTCCACCACCATATACCTGTACCTGGACAAGAAGCCTGGCGGTACGGACCTGAACACAGTAACCACGCTGGATAGCTTCAGCGGGGCGGGTTGTATCAATGCCGACCCTGCGGCCAATACCAACGGGTATATAGCACAGGGCACGGCTACTATTAATGCTTACTACAATGGCGGCGCTACGGCAGGCGCTTATTATGTATGGAGCAAGAGCATCAACATCATGCCCATTGCCACCAATAGCTCTATAGCCAATAGTATTACCTGCTATGACATGGTGCAGGCGCTTACTTCTTTTAAGAGCGACAAGACCACTTACGGGTATGACGAAGCATATAACCACCCGCTTTTTGAAGCTACCCTGACCAACTACATGAACTACTATTTTAATAAACAGTTCGTGTATGACGATTACTACCAGCTGATGACCGGCTGTGCGGTAACTGACCAGGTGCCGCTGAAGAACCACACGGCTACTTATGAAATGGAATTTGCCAATGATACAGATGCCAATGTATTCCTGCGCATGAGCAACGGCCTGGGCAGCGGCCATGCCGTTAATTGCTTCAGGTTCTCTAATGCAAGCGGGCATATAGTATTGTTCCTCGACTTTAATTCACTGCCCAAGGACAGCCTGGTTGTTTACAAAGCGCTCATGAATGATTCTTTATCAGGGTACACCTATAATTGCTATGCCCGCCACTACCTTTATGACGCCCCCGACAGCAACCTGATTTTTGCGGATTCAACTTTATCCTCAGTAAATTTTACCGGTTATTCAACAGCTACCAACACCATCTCCTTTATCTATAACACGGGTATTTCAAATTATTATACCTGTGCCTACTACGTTTTCAGTTCCAATACCGGGGGCAGTGTGCCATTGCAGACGCAGAACCTGGCCACTATTGACAGCGAGTTGCAGCGGAGCGGTATTGCTTACCACAGTTTTTATAACCGGCAATACCTGCACAGCAGCGATTATTATACGCCTATAAAACAGCAATACCTTACCTATGCCTATGGCCTTACAGGCGATACGCACGACCAGGCGGTAGCGGCGCTATCGCCCGGAGCGGTAGGCACGTTAAGTAACTTTTCGGGCAAGACGGTAACGTACAATGACCCCTTATGCACGGTGCGCAAAACCGACCTGTATGCCTACAACGGGCACCAGACCAGCTTTGCAGGCTATACCCTGCTGAACACGATACTGGGTGATGTATCGGGCAGCGGGTACCTGTTCCCGGCAGCCAATAACAATACAAGCAACCCGCGCGTGTACGAGAAGGCCAACGGCAACTACTGGTACCTGTTCTTTGACACCAACCACAACATGTACAATGTATATATAGCGCCACCGCCCACCCTGAGCGTACCGCAGAGCCAGTTGCAACTGGACTCTGTGACCCTGAACGGGGGTAAGGACAGCATCTATAGCTTTACGGCATATATGCACGCCAGCAGCCTGCCGGGCACGGCCATAGCCTGCCCAGGGTACACCAGCTTTGCTATAGGGTACAGCCAGAAGCTGGCGCATGTGATACTTGCCGACCAGCCAGGCGTAAATACTTGTTTTGATACGCTGGACTGTGAGCGCAGCTTGCTGAATAATGCAGTGGCCAATGCTGAGATGGCTTACGGGGAGTACTTTGATTCGGTAACCGGCGCCATGTCTGACAGTATGATGCACTTCCTGGTGAACAATACGGTAGATACCTTACAGTTGTGTTACCAGGACCAGAAATATCATTTTACGCTCAACTATTATGACCGTGCGGGCAACCTGGAGCGTACCGTTCCACCTGCGGGGGTACACCTGTTAAGTTTGCCGGCAGCTACGGTGGATGAAAGCCGGAATATAGGGTACTACAACTCATCTACCATCCCTGCGCACACCAAGGTGTCGTACTACCAATATAATGTGCAGAACCAGCTGATCTACCAGAATACGCCGGACGGTGGCGTTGCCACTTTTTATTATGATGCCGCGGGCAAGCAGGTGTTTTCGCAAAACGCAAGGCAGGCCAACAGTGGTACCTTCAGCTATACCCTCTATGATAAGCAGGAGCGGCCTGTAGAGACGGGTGAAGCGCAACTGGGCACCAGTACCAGCACACCAGCGTACATATATCAGTGCAATGTACCAAGCATTGACCCGATGGATACGATTGCCAAGTATGTGCGGGAGCATGGCCGTAACGATGTGATCGTGACCACCTACGATACGATGATAAAAAGCCTGAATGCCATAGCGGGGCAAACCCTGACTGACCAGACCAACCTGCGCAAACGGGTGTCGGCGGTGCGGTACTTCAACAGCCTGAACGCGCAGTTCCCGGCAAATGGTTACAATTACCCGTTCCAGCCCGCGTTTGGCACCTACTTCAGCTACGACATGACGGGCAATGTGCAGACCATTGTGTATGACTTCCCGACCTTGCAACCTACCGGGCAGGAGTATAAAAGGATAGATTATGATTACGACCTGCTGAGCGGCAAGATCAACATGCTGAGTTATAACCGGGGACATGGCGACCAGTTCTACCACCAGTACACCTACGATGCAGACAACCGTATCACCAATGTAGCTACCAGTAACGATGCTATAACATGGAATACCGATGCGCGTTATAATTACTACCACCACGGGCCGCTGGCGCAGGTGCAGGTAGGCGACCAGATGCTGCAGAGCATGGAGTATGCCTACACCATACAAGGGTGGCTGAAGGCCATAAACGGCGATGTGCTGGGGCCAACGAATGACATGGGCAACAACGGCGCAAGCGGCGACGTGACCTATGCACGCGATGCGATGGCGCACGCCCTGCATTATTTTGCCAACGACTACAAGAGCATAGACACCACGGCACATGTGACGCATGTAGCCGAACCGACCAAGAACCTGTACAACGGCAATATAGTGCGGCAGAATACTGACCTCACAGGACTGGCCGATATGCAGCGCAACTACCGGTACGACCAATTGCAGCGGTTGAAGCTGGTGAACAACGACCAGGTGAACGATGCTACCCTTGCGGTAACCCCATCGCAGCTGTACCGCAGCGCTTATACGTATGACCCTGACGGCAATATCACGAAGCTATCGCGGTGGGGCAGTACCAGTGTATATGACAGCCTGCTGTATAACTACACCAGCGGCGGCACCAATAACCAGCTGCAAAGCGTGCAGAACCAGGTAAGCGGCACGGGCAGTACGCTGGGTACCCAGAACTGGAACAACTACCAGTACGACTCGACAGGGCGGCTGACAGTGGACCAGGCAGGGAACATCAACATGAAGTGGACGCCGTATGACAAGCTGCGCAATGTAACCAACAGTGTAACCGGGTACACAACCAGCTACACCTACGATGGACAGGGGAACAGGGTGTATAAGGAAACGGTGGAGAAACAAACGGGCGGCGCGGAGCTGCACGACGGGGAATACTACGTGCACGATGCCACGGGCAATATACTGGCGGTTTATCACAGGCTGGGGCACTTTGCGCTGGTGCCCATTGTAGCGAACTTCAACGGGGGCATAGTGGTGGGGAATGGCACAGGGGGCAACCCAGGCCCGGGCCTGGGTACGGGTGGGTTGTCGCACTTCATTAACGGGACTATAGCTGCACAGAGCGGCTTTACGGGCGGCTTTGTGAGCAATGCAGCCACCAACTCGCCCACGTGGACAACGGGGCAGACCAGCGCCCACCCCACCAGCTTTTATATCACTAATTCATCGAGCGTACTGCCGGGGCTGCTGGGCAGCGGTCCTGCCTACCTTACCCCGGTGCGCACCTACCAGGCCACCATATTCACCAACGCGCTTAATGTAGGGATAAGGGGCCTCAAATTAGAGCCCGGCTACCTTGTGGGCGATGTGCTGGCCGACTCGGCAGCCACCATAGAGTTCCTGCAGAACTTTGAGCAGATCATGACCCAGCCGGTGGCAGCTACGGTGTGGGCGCAGTGCGACCTGACGACAACGGGCAATTTTCATGCAGATGCGGTGTCTTTGCAAAGCTCAATGGTAAGCCTGGGCAGGCTGAGCCAGGTGCAGGGCCAGGTAATAACCGTGCTGCAGGCCGACCATACGGGCCATGCACAAACAGCCGCGGGCGTGATGATCACCGACGATGCGATCTTCCTGTCGGCCAACCTGCGCTCCTCAAAAACAAAGCCCAGGATCACCAATTTTGAGACCGACCTGACCAAAGTACTGAACAATGAAGGCGACCGCACGGCCCTGGGCGGCTTCTTTGACCAGTATGGCCCCGCCACAAGCCTGCTTACGGCTGAAAACCCGCCTTCGCAGCTGCTGGGTATAGTTTATAACGTAGCGCCCGATAGCACATTGGCCAACTTCATCAATAATGTAGGCGAAGCGCCCGTAGATACGCTGATAGCGGCGCAGCCGATGGTTAATTCGGTATCGTACCCGGCATTGGTGCAAGGTTTTGTAGGGGGCGTTCAAACGAACCAGAACCCGCTGTTGGCGCTGGGCGATGTGACCGATACGATACAGCTTGCCGAGCATGACATTTACGGCAGCAGCAGGCTGGGCGCGCAACGGTACGATACTGGTGTGTACCTGAACACCATGAGCATGGATACCTCTAAACACCCGGTGACGACCATTACCAATGCCAAACCGTGGTACAGCAGCGCCCAGGGCTGCCTGATGGACCGCGCGCAGAAAGACCCTTATAGCAACGCTACGGATTGGAGTACAGATACTTTGTTCCGTTTTATAGGGCGGAGATACTACGAAGCGCAAGACCACTTAGGGAACGTTTTGGTAACCTTCGTAGATAGGAAAACAGGGCATTTACCAAGTGGGGCATTAAGTTATGATTACTGGAACCCTGACCTTGCAACTGTAGTAGATTATTATCCGGGAGGGGAAATATCCCGAAGCCTACAGGCCGGGGATACAAGTAGCTATCGTTACAGCTACGGGGGCAAGGAAAAAGACAATGAAATGTATGGCGTAGGTAACTTTTTAAATTATGGGGATAGAGGGCTGGACACACGTCGTATAAGCTGGATAGTTCCAGACCCTATGTTTAAACTTTACCCTTCAATATCTCCTTACAGTGCATTTGCAGGCAACCCGATTATTTTCACGGATAAAAAAGGAAGAAAATTACAATTAGGCGGCGATATGAATGTTGCATTAAATGATATTCAATCGTTAATCCCAAAACAATACAGACCGCAGGTAAAACTTCTTGATGGCGGTTTAGTAACCTTTGAAGGGTATGACCAACTGCCTGCAAACGTGCAGAATTTAAAAGGTGTTACATTACTGCATAATGACATCATCTCTCCCAAAAATTATAAATATTCTGTAGCAGATATAGCAGATTCAAGGAGCCGTGAAGATGGTCACAGCCAACCAATTAAATTAGATAATGGAAGTCCAACAGCACAAGCTGCTGTCTTAAATTTGTCAATGACTGATCGTGGTGATGCATCATCTACTTCGGCAGGCAACAGTCTTCCTGAATCTGGATTTGATGGTTCAGTAACAATTAGAAAAGGAACTTTTGGAAGATTTTCGGCTATTGGTATAGAAGATAGGCGCCCTGAAGGTTCTTGGCCTCAACCGAGAAACATTGCTGTCTTTCATGAAATGCAAGAAAATTATCTGCGCACAGAAGGTAATGATCATGGCACTGGCACTGGGGTTGGCATGGACTATCAGGATGCTCATAAAACTGCATCTGGGATGGCTAATAGTTTTTCTCAGGAGATAAATGGTAAACCCGACAGGGAGCCTGGACAAATGGATACATTTAATCCTGACAAATAATTTTTGTTATCCTTAAAAACCAATCTATGCGTAAAATATTTTTCATTATTACCCTGCTATGGGTAAATAATGTAACCGCTAAAAAGGCAGACTACAAAGAAGTGTTTATTTACATTTCTTATGATAATAAAACCTTCAAGCAGTTTAAAGAACCGAAATTAGAAGCAATTGAATACTACAATTCGAATGGCAATAAAGCTTCTTGTATTTATTTCAATACTAACGGATTTATAGAATCAACTACAATGTATCAATCTGATTCAAATAATCGGTGTGTTGATTATTATGACTTCGATTTTGAGGGGAAGGTAAAGGATCATTTTAGGTCTGATTCTGCATCATTTAAATACAAAGAAAATGTTCCGATACTTTTTCTTGACGAGTTTCATTCAGATGATAACCTCTGTCATTGCAAAGAATTCAAGAAGAATGAACGAGGAGATATTATTGAAGAAATCATATACTTTAACACACACCCCACAATGATTATGCAGAAGTATAAGTATGTGTATGTATATAATGCACCTTAAAAGGTTGATTGATTTTAAAGTGAAGCCCTGCGTAAGCGGGGCTTTTGTTTTTTAAGACATGCTATAGTAATTACAAATCGTTGAAGAGCCTGCTGGTATTGCCATTTACACTAAAGGCACTTTGTATTACTGACATATAAAGACACAAAAACCGGGCTGCCTACTTAGCGAAAGCCTGCTTTGTTTTATAGTTCTGTATCACGTTATCAATAAGAAAGAAGAGGTGTTGGCGGGTATCAGGGTCAAGGCGTTCAATATCTTCAATACGGTTCAGCACATCCTTATCAAAGCTGGAAAGCTGCCCCTCGCCGATAATAAAATCCACGCTCACATTAAAAGCCTTCGCCAGCTTTAACAGCACATCTATAGACGGGGTATTTATATCCCGTTCGTAGTTGCCAATGATGGTACGCGAAGCGCCCACCTTATCAGCAAGTTCCTGCTGTGATAGGTTGTGCTGCTTGCGTAGCTGCGTAATACGTTCACCGATGTTCAACATAGTTGCCTAAAGTCAATTAAAAATGACTGATACCGACAAATTTAGATAAATGTTGTTGGCAAAAGAAATACTTGCTTGTTGTCTGAATGGAAAGGATGTTATACATTTGTCAAACTTGTTTGGCAGAAAATATTTTTTACAATGGCAACCATCAATACCAACACCCCCCAGCAAATGACGTGGCAGTACGAAGAAATGCACGTTGCGGTATTGGGCGGCTTAAAGCTGGAAGGGCTGGACAGGATGCGGGTAACCTTAAAAATAGAATACCGCAAAGATGTTATCAGGCACAACCTTGACTTGTCCAATGATGCGCACACCGAGAAACTGACCCGCAAGACGGCAGAGCGTTTTAGCATGGGCACGGCCTATATCGGTAAAATGCTGGGCGAGCTGACCAATGAACTGGAAGCCTACAGGATAAAGGAAATAGAAAAGCTGGAAACACAGCCTGACCGTAAAAAACTGCTGACCGCAGAACAGACAGAGCAGGCGCAGGCATTTTTGGCGCAACCCGACTTACTGCAAACCATTGGCACCCTGATAGGGCGCAGCGGTGTAGTAGGCGAAGAACTGAACCGCCTGTTAATGTATATCATCTTCACCAGCCGCAAGCGTGAATACCCGCTACACATCATATCCCTTGCTGTAAGCGGCACAGGCAAAAGCTACCTACAGGAAAAGGTAAGCGAACTGATACCCGAAGAGGACAAAGTAGAAATAACGGTGCTGAGTGAGAATGCCTTTTACTACTTCGGTCAAAAGGAACTGAAAAATAAACTGTTGCTTATTGAAGACCTGGACGGGGCTGAAAATGTGCTGTACCCGTTACGGGAACTGCAAAGCAAGAAGCGCATCAGTAAAACAATAGCGCACAAGGATAAGACAGGCAACACCCGCACAATACACCTTACGGTTGAAGGCCCGGTAAGCGTTGCCGGGTGTACAACACGGGAATACATTTACGAGGACAACGCCAACCGCAGCTTTTTGATCTACCTCGATGACAGCAGGGAGCAGGACGAACATATTATGCACAG